>ENA-UOOK01000102-UOOK01000102.1-fermentation-metagenome-genome-assembly--contig:-NODE-102-length-92391-cov-12.558439_pt1 | contig 92391 bp, 96 predicted proteins | sample MGYA00245777_ERZ724023 | MGnify/ENA primary metagenome ERZ724023 (study PRJEB28704, sample SAMN03018312) | fermentation metagenome | biome: anthropogenic terrestrial biome; feature: soil; material...
GGCAGCTATGGTGATCTTTAGTATTGGCTTTGATCAAATTAGCAATGGCTTAAACAATATCTGGTTCTGGGTAAGTATGCTGGCAGTGGCTTTGTTAATTTACGTATTCATTAAACTTTCTAAAGTTAGCAAGAAAAAACTGATCAATTTAGATGTCTTTAAGAATAAAGCATTTGTTTGTGCTGTGATCGCATATTTACTTCTTCAATTTATTAATTTAGGAACTAGTTTTGTTTTGCCTAATTATGTCCAAATTGTAAATCATTCATCTTCTCTTATTGGTGGATTAATTCTACTTCCAGGCAGTATTATTGCGGCAATTCTTAATCCATGGTTTGGCCACCTTTATGATTCTAAGGGTGCAAAATTACCGCTTTATACAGGTACGTGGATTTGTTTAGTTGGCTGTCTATTATTAACTGTTTTTGGCTTAAGTTTATCAACTATGATGGTCGTCATTTTCTTTGCTTTAATGATGATCGGTAGGCAGATGGCGTTCAATAATACGATGGCGGAAGGAATGAAAATCCAATCTGATAATCTTCATACTGATGCCACAGCTGTGTTTGAAACTGGTCAGCAATATGCTGGTTCAATTGGAACCACCGTTATGGCAACTATTATCTCGACCTGGCAAAAGAAGCAGGGTAGTTATGCACAGTTGACCGCGCACGGAAGCAGAATTGCTTTTCTTGTGTTGGTAGTAGCAAGTGTTATTATTTTGCTTTGTTATTGGACTATGTTTAAGCTTGAGAGAGCAACAAATAAGGATTAAATTACAGCTATAATTTATTTATTAATTTTTGTTATGTTATAAATTGCTGTAATAAAAATATTTTTTACGCTGACAGCTGTAAACATTTGATAACACTGGCTTCTGAAATAACCATTTTTAATAAGTTATCGTACAATAATTAAAAAAACGTAAAAAACGCTTACATTTTTTAAAATTATCATTATAATTTAAGTAAAGGATTAAAGAAAAAAGAGGTTTTTTAAGATGATGTGCGATAACGTTTATATGAAGATTTTATGGGTTATTATTTATGCTATTACTGCTTACTTCAGTTTTACTGGTCAAATGATGCCGGCTATGTACTGGATGTCAGGCGGTATGCTTGCTGAAGCTGTAGTAGATTTGATCTGTTACTTCTTACCAGGTTACAAAAAGTGCCAAAAGAAATAAAATAATTTATAGAATGAAAAAAGGCAGTTCAATTGAACTGCTTTTTTAGTTGTCATTTTCTTTTAAAAAACTTTGAATGATTCTTTCACGTGCTGCTAAAAATACTAAATTATGGCCAGTTGGGTGTACTCTGTTGGTCAAAAGAACCAGACCAGATTTCTTCAATCGATCTAGAATGATCAGGGTACCTGTGTACCCCGTATGAAGAATGATTGGGTAGTGGTATTGCGGATCGAAGCGGAGGTCCCATCCCCATGATCGGGGCTTAATACCGGGTAAATTTTTATTTTCATATAATTTGCTAACGGTATCTTGGCTATAGGGCAGAATATGTTGATTTAATCCAAGATAGCCTTTACCAATTGCTATTAGATCATCCATTGTTGAAAATAAACCTGCAGAACCGCAATCACTGCCTAATTGGCGTGCTTTAGGATCATGTGGGATACCTTGTAGCACATGACCATTAATAATGGCTGTGGGGACACAATCAGCTTTCTTGGGATGGAAAGTTGTGTGTTTAAGTCCCATAGGATTAAATACTTCTTTTGCTGCTACTTCTTGAACAGGTTCGCCAAAAATTTTCTTAATTACGAGCCCCAATAAAACAAAATTTGTGTCAGCGTAACGCATCTTTTTTTCAAATTCATCGGTAACGGGTAAATGAATAATCGCATTAATTAGTTGATCATGGCTTAGTTTATCACGGTGGGGAATCCAGCCACGAATACCACTAGTATGGGTAAGTAAATGATAAAGCCTAATCCGTTCATCTTTGAATTCGGGTATAAAACTATGTAATGGTTCTGTGAAATTTATTTTACCTTGATCGTATAGTTTTAAAAGTACATTTTCGGTTGCCAGAACTTTGGTTAGGCTGGCTAGGTCATATTCAGCAAATGGACTTAATTGGGTAACTTTAGGATAAATGCTGGCAAAGCCGATTGTTGAGGTAAAAGTTTGTTTACCTTTGATAAAAGCATAATTAACTCCTGGAACGATTCGTTCAGAAACCATAGATTCAATTAGAGTTTGTGTTGTTGAATAATCAATCATTATTAATATCTATCTTTCATAATTGTTTGTGCTACGTTTTATTATAAACAAAACAACTTGACAATGATATTTTTAACAAGCATAATATTAAATGTTGATTTTGCCCGTTGGTCAAATGGTTAAGACGCCACCCTCTCAAGATGGAGTTACGAGTTCAATTCTCGTACGGGCGATTTTGTTAATGGGATATAGCCAAATGGTAAGGCACAGGTTTCTGGTTCCTGTATGTTTCGGTTCGAGCCCGGATATCCCAATAAATAGTAGCTGTGAATGTTGATTTAACAACATTCACAGCTTTTTTATTTCGTTTAATTAATTGGAATGTCTAGAATTAATTGTTGTTTGAATAATATCTGTTTTTACTTTCATTTTTAAGTATATTAAATATACAGATATACAAAAAAATAAGTTAGGTAATTTTACCTAACTTATTTCCGTTAGTATTTTTATTAATTACATTCCAGCTTTAATGATCTTCTTTTCGGCCATTGCTTTACGAAGTGATAATAGAGCAGTGTAAGTAGACAAGATATAAACCTTCTTAGTAGGCAATTTATCAAGTTCTTCTATTAAACTGTCATCATCAGTTGTAGTGACCATTTTACCTGGATCGAAACCAGCTACCTCTAATCTAAAGCCCATATCGTGCCAACGTTGACCTCCGACTAAAAGCCGCTTAACTTTTTTCTTATCTAATCCTTCAAAGTCTGCATCCCATATCCATGACGTATCGATTCCATCGGCATGGTTGGCATTAAGCAAAGCGACTAAAGAATAGTTATCTTTTTCAGTATTAAGCATGTGTAAAACTTCGTCTAATCCAACCGGATTCTTGACTAAGATTAAATCGATTTGTTTACCATTATATTTAATTAATTCTTGCCGACCGAAAATTCTCTTGTTTTCTTCGAAAGCTTGTGCAACTTCATCATCAGTCAAACCAAAGTAGCGAGCAACTGAATAAGCAGTTAACGCATTATAAATATTGTAGGTACCACCGATATTAATTGAATAATCCCGATTACCCATTTGAAATTTAAGGCTATTAGGTGTTTGCTTAATAATTTTATTAACTGTATAAGTTAAATTCGGTCTGTGGTAGCCACAGTTAGGGCAGAAGAAATCACCTAAGTTTGCATAAATACGTTCGTGGTAATGCAAAATGTGATCACATCTCGGACATAAGACACCATCTGTGTTTACAGGTGCTTTAAAATCATTTTCTTTTTTATCGTCTGCTAATTTAAAACCATAAAAGATTTTTTTATTTGGCAACTTAACAGATGAAAAAATACTGGCATCACCATTGGCAATAATAGTTGCGTCAGGTGCTAACTTAATCCCGTTAACAATCTTGTCGTAAGTTGTGTAAATTTCACCGTAACGATCCATTTGATCACGGAAGATGTTGGTTAATACGAACACACTTGGATGAAGTAATTTAGAAACCATCTTTATGTTAGCCTCATCAACTTCAAGTACGGCAATTTTCCGCTTAGCTTTTTTATTTTTATGTGCTAAGAATGCGGTGACAATGCCTTGTAACATATTAGAACCAGATGGATTGGTTAATATATCACCGTACTTTTTGCGTAAAATTTCAACGATTAGTGCCGTAGTCATTGTCTTACCATTAGTTCCGGTGACAATAACTGTTTCGTAACCCTGACCTAGCGAACTAAGAACTTCAGGATCAATTTTCATCGCAAATTCACCAGGGAAACTGGTTCCCCCCTTAAGAACATTATGAAGGAACCAATAACTTGATTTTCCAGCAAATTTAGCAATTCCTGATTTTAGACTCATATTTATCCCTCACTTTAAAAACCAAAATCAACTATAGCATAGAGCCAGTTTGAAAACGAGTTTTTGGCGTCTATTTAACTGCACAAAATTCATTTTTCATCTATACTAGTTAAGCGGATATATTTTTAAATAAAAGGGGAATAAAATGGCACAGTTATTTTTTCGCTACGGTGCAATGAGTAGTGGTAAAACAATTGAAATCTTAAAAGTTGCGCATAATTATGAGGCGCAAGGACGTAAAATTGCTTTGATGACCAGTGGCATTGATAATCGAAACGGTGTTGGCACGGTTGCATCGAGGATAGGTCTTCACCGTAAGGCTATACCGGTAGATGCAAAGTTAAATCTGTTTGATTATATTAGTAATAAAAATAAAAAAGATGAGGCTGAAGGTAATGGTAAACTGGTCTGTGTCCTTATCGATGAAGCACAATTTTTAAAAAAGCACCATGTTTTAGAGTGTGCCAGAATAGTTGATGATTTAAAAATACCTGTGATGACTTTTGGTTTAAAAAATGATTTTCAAAACCATTTATTTGAAGGCAGTGAAAATTTATTGATTTATGCTGATAAAATAGAAGAAATGAAAACTATTTGTCATTTTTGTGGTCATAAGGCAACCATGAATTTACGAATCAATAATAAACAGCCTGTTTATGAAGGCGAACAAGTCCAAATTGGTGGGGATGAAAGTTACTACCCAGTTTGTCGTTTTCATTATTTTCACCCAGGTCAGAATAGGTAGAGAGGAAAAAGTAAGTTATGGATAAAATTATGGAGCAACTGGAAGGCTTAGTTGCACATTATGAAGAACTCCAGGAAATGATGGCTGATCCGGAAGTTATTAATGATACGAAACGTTACATGAAAGTTTCAAAAGAAGAAGCAGATTTGCGCGAGATTGTTCAAAAGTATAAAAAATATAAAGCTGATAAGAAAGAAATTAAAGATAACAAAGAAATTATCTCTGGCGAAAATGATCCTGATTTAGTTGAAATGGCTAAAGATGAAGATGAAGATCTAAAAAAAGAGATTAGTAAATTAGAGGATCAAATTAAAATTTTGATGCTGCCGAAGGATCCAAATGATGATAACGATATCATTATGGAAATTCGAGGTGCTGCCGGTGGGGATGAAGCCTCACTTTTTGCCGGGGATTTGTTTAGAATGTACGAAAAGTACGCTGAGCGTCAAGGCTGGAAGACCTCAATTATCGATAGCGAGCCAACAGAAGTTGGTGGTTATAAGCGAGTTGCGATTATGATCACTGGTAAAAAAGTTTATTCTAAGCTTAAATATGAAAACGGTGCTCACCGGGTACAAAGAATTCCGGCAACCGAATCGCAAGGGCGTGTTCATACCTCGACCGCAACTGTTGCTGTTATGCCGGAATATAAACAGGTTGATATCGATATAGATCCTAAGGATATTCGAGTTGATGTTTACCGTTCTAGTGGTGCTGGTGGTCAGCACGTTAACAAGACTTCGAGTGCCGTTAGAATGACCCACATTCCAACTGGCATTGTTGTTGCTATGCAAGATCAGCGTAGTCAGCAGCAGAACCGTGTGAAGGCTATGCAGATTCTAAAATCACGTGTTTACGATTATTATGAAAGTCAGCACCGTAATAAATATGACGAAAAAAGAAAGAATGCCGTCGGTACCGGTGATCGTTCTGAAAGAATCAGGACTTATAATTACCCACAGAATAGGGTTACCGATCACAGGATTGGTTTGACTATTAATAAGCTTGATAAGGTAATGAATGGCGACCTTGATGAGATAATCGACGCTTTAATTCTCTATAACCAAACTAAGCAATTAGAGGAGTTGGCTGATAAGAATGCTTAAAACTTTAAAAGATTTACGAATCCAAGCTGGTGAAACGGCTGAAAACGCTCGTCCAGAGGACATTGATTATGTTCTTTCTGAAAGATTGGGACTAACGCCAAGTGAATTTCAAATAAAACGTGACATGGTCTTAGATGATAAGCAGGTAAAGCAAGCTCGTAAAGATATTAAGAAGCTTGCCAAAGGTATTTCTCCTCAATATATCTTGGGTTATGCATGGTTTTTAGGTTATAAAATTATGGTCCAACCAGGGGTGTTGATACCTCGGTTTGAAACTGAGGAGTTAGTCGAATGGGCATTGAAAAACCTTCATTCTGGTGAAAAAATTCTTGATATAGGAACTGGATCAGGGTGTATTACCGTTGCTCTAGGTAAAGAAGCTGAAAAAAAAGGGATTAAAAATCTAGATCTTTATGCTTCAGACATTACCGACTCAGCTTTACGAACCTGTGAAGAAAATTTCTTAACTTACAAACTGGATGTGACTGTGCGTAAAGCCAATATTTTAATTGGACTTGAAAAGTTTGACAAAATAATTTCTAATCCGCCGTACATCAAAGATGATGAGAAGAAGGACATGGACCAAAATGTTTTGCAAAACGAGCCTAAAAAAGCCTTATTCGGTGGAAAAGATGGAATGAATTTCTATAAAAAATTTGCAAAGCAGGTCCGTGAACACTTAAATAGTCATGGTGAGTTTTTCTTAGAATATGGTTTCAGTGAAAAAGAGCAGCTTGAAAGTTTATTTGCAAAAGAATTACCTGATTTTGATTTGACGTTTAAAAATGATATGGCTGGGAAGCCACGTATGGTTTATGGAAAGTGGAAGAAATAATGGAAACAAAGATTTTTTCTAAAGATCAATTAGATGATGCTGTTAAATTATTGGCAAAGGGTGAGTTAGTAGCTTTCCCCACTGAGACAGTGTACGGATTAGGTGCAATCGCAACTAATGAAAAAGCAGTAAAGAGTGTTTATGCTGCCAAGGGCCGTCCTAGTGATAATCCACTCATTGTTACTGTTTCTGGCGAAGAAATGATGTCTAGGTATGTAGAGAAAGTGCCAGAGCGTGCCAAAAAATTGATTAATCAATTTTGGCCAGGTCCTTTAACTTTGTTATTATTTGTTAAAAAAGGTGCTCTTCCAAAGGCTGTTACTGGTGGGTTGCCAACTGCTGCATTTCGTTGTCCTGATGATAAATTGACACACGATTTGATTGCTAAATTAGGTTACCCGATCGTGGGGCCTTCAGCTAATACTTCTACTAAACCAAGTCCAACGACCGCTCAACATGTTTATCATGACTTAAAAGGTAAAATTGCAGGAATTATTGATGATGGTCCGACCAAGGTTGGCCTTGAATCTACCATTATTGATTTGTCTGTTAAAAATCCGGTTGTGCTTCGTCCAGGTAAGATTACCCCTGATGAGCTTAGTAAAGTTCTAGGAGAAAAGGTACGCATTAATTCAGGTAAGGTATCTGATAAGGAAGTTCCTAAGGCTCCAGGGATGAAGTATCGCCATTATGCACCAAGTGCACCAGTTACTGTAGTTGATCATGCAGATGATTTTGCTAAGATTGATTTAAATAATGAAACGGGTGTGGCTGCACTTAAAGGTGAGCTTGGTAAAATTGATTTACCGGATGAAAACAAATTTAACCTAGGTAATAATTTAACGGATGCTGATCATAATTTGTTTAGCAGTTTACGTTATTTTGATGATAAAGCTAATATTAAGCATATTTATGTTCAAGGATTTAGCGATGGTGAAAGCAGTTTAGCTTATATGAACCGTCTTAATAAAGCTGCTGCCGGTCATCATTTAAATGTATAGATAAAAAATAAATGGCAAAGGGCTTTAAACCCTTTGCCATTTTGATTAAAATACCTTATGGATATAATTATTCTAATAGGAGGAAAATATGGGTAAGTTCACAATATTGGATCATCCGTTGATTCAACACAAATTGACAATCATTCGGCGTAAGGAAACTGGTTCGAATGAATTTCGTAGAATTGTCGGTGAAATCGGTGGTCTTATGACCTACGAAATCACTAGAGATTTACCATTAAAAGATGTTGAAATTGAAACACCTATTGGTAAAACAACCCAAAAAGAGATTGCTGGTAAGAAAATGACCATTGTGCCAATTTTACGTGCCGGCATGGGAATGCTTAACGGTGTTTTAGAGATGGTTCCTTCAGCTAAAGTTGGCGTTATTGGAATGTATCGTGATGAAAAGACGCTTAAGCCCCATGAGTATTTTGTTAAAATGCCCAAAGATGTAGCTGAACGTGAATGTCTGATAGTTGACCCAATGCTTGCCACTGGTGGTTCGGCAAATATGGCAATCGGTGCTTTGAAAAAGCGTAATGTTAAGAAAATCCGTTTAGCCGTTTTGGTAGCTGCACCAGAAGGTGTTAAGGCAGTTCAAAAGGCTAACCCGGATGTTGACATTTATACAGCGGCTGAAGATGATAAGTTATTACCTAACGGTTATATTTACCCAGGTTTAGGTGATGCCGGCGATAGATTATTTGGTACTAAGTAATTTATCCTTCTAATAAATAAGAATTTAAATACGCTTACAATTTTCACAAAATAATTTATTGGTGTTAATATGGGAAACGTGTTCGAGTTTATTCAGCACAAGAAGGGAGGTCACGAAGTATTGGAGAAATCGTTTGTTTTCAAGTTCTTAGGCTTGAGCTTTGATCTCACTGGGATCATTGGTTCAACCCTAATGGCACTTGTGGTTTTGTTTGTCTGTATTTGGCTCTCACGTAAAGTTGAAATGAAACCAAACAAAAGACAAAATGTGATAGAATATCTGCTCGATTTTACCGACGGTATTGTTAAAGACAATGTCAGTGATAAAGACGCGCAAAAACACCTATCCCTTTATGCTTTTGTTCTATTTCTCTTTATTTGGTTCATGAATATGCTAGGTTTGTTCATGGAAGTCAAAGTTGGTGACTGGACAGTTGTTAAATCACCAACTGCTGATCCAGTAACGACAATGTCGTTTGCAATGATGACCTTGCTTTTATCGTTTACGTTTGGAATGCAAAAGTTTGGTGTTGGTGGTTACTGGCGTAATTATGCTTCACCTGTTGGTTTTCTATTTCCAATTAATATAATTGAAGAAATAACTAACTTTTTAACTTTATCCTTACGTTTGTACGGTAATATTTATGCCGGTGAAGTTTTATTAACATTGATTGGTAATCGTTTGGCTGTAAGTTTTGGCCTTCCAACAATGATTTTAGCAGCTCCATTGGCTATGATTTGGCAAGCTTTCTCTGTCTTCATTGGCTCCATCCAGGCATATGTTTTCGTAACTTTGTCAATGGTATACATTGGGAGAAAGGTTACTAAAGAATAATTTTAATAATTTTTTGGAGGTTTATTTATGTCAGAAGCTTTTAAATATCTTTCCGCAGCTATTGCAGCTGGTGCTGCAGCCTTAGCTGCATCTTGGGGTAACGGTAAAGTTATCACTAAAACTGTCGAAAGTATGGCTCGTCAACCTGAGAGTGCCGGTAATTTAAGATCAACTATGTTTATCGGTGTTGGGTTGATCGAAGCCGTTCCTATCTTGGCTATCGTTGTTGCTTTCTTGATTCTCTTCCTTTAATTTGATCGATAAAGAAAGAATTAGATTAAAAAAGAGAGAAGGGCAGTAAATGACATTTCAAACATTATTTGCAGCCTCATATCATATCTATTTAGGTAATGCTATTTGGTATCTTATAGTTTTTGCTCTTTTGTTGCTTTTGGTTAAGCATTATGCTTGGGGCCCAGTCTCCAAGATGATGGAAAAAAGGCGGCAGAAGGTCATTGGAGATTTAGATTCAGCTGCAAGCAATCGCAAAAAAGCCGAAACTTTGGCTAATGAGCGAGAAGCTGCTTTGAAGAATTCAAGGCAAGAAGCAACTAAGATTATTTCTGATGCAAAGGCTAATGCGCAAAAAACTAGCAGCAAAATAGTAGCGGATGCTAACGAAAACGCCACTTCAATTCATAAGAAAGCAGAGGTTGAAGCTAAACAAGCTAAGACTGATGCAATCAATGATGCACGTGGCCAGGTTGCGGATATTTCTGTAGCAATTGCAGAAAAGGTAATTTCTAAGAATTTATCTGCTAAAGATCAAAAAGATTTAGTTGACCAATTCATTAAGGGGTTGGATGATTAATGGCTTTAAGTAGAGAAGAAATTGCCAACCGTTATGGCAGTGCTTTGTTTGGTTATGCGCAGGACATGAGGGCTTTGGAAACTGTATATGATGATTTACAGGAATTAAAAAAAGCTGTTCAAGCTAATCCAAGAATTCTTACAATTTTGAGCGATCCTATATTAAATGGTGATGAAAAGAAGAAATCTTTGTCGGTAATTGAACAGGGATTCTCAAAAGAAGTGCAAGCTTTCTTAAATTTATTGCTTGAATATAATCGCTTTGGAAATTTGCTTGATATTATCAATCGTTTCAATGACCTTTATGACGATGCTAAGTCGATCACATCTGGGACTGCTATTACGGCAGTAAAATTAGATCCTGATCAACTTAAGCATTTAAGTGAAAGCTATGCAAAGAAATATAATTTAAATGCTGTGCGTCTTAAGAATCAAGTTGATCCAAGTATTTTAGGCGGCGTGATTCTCCAAGTGAAGGACCGCGTGATCGATGGCTCAGTAAAGAATAAACTGACAAAGATCCGTGCGCAGTTAATTAATAATGATTAAAAGAGGTGAAACCATTGAGCATTAAAGCAGAAGAAATTAGCTCTCTGATCAAGCAACAACTTGAGCACTATGATAATAAGATCGATATCAATGAAGTTGGTGTCGTAACTTACATAGGTGATGGTATCGCCCGGGCTCACGGACTGAATAATGTTTTAGCTAATGAGTTATTGGAATTTGAAAATGGTTCTTACGGTATTGCACAAAACCTAGAAACTGATGATGTTGGTATCATTATTTTAGGTAATTTTGACGATATTCGTGAAGGCGACAAGGTTAGACGAACCGGTCAAATTATGCGAGTTCCAGTTGGGGACGAATTAGTCGGTAGAGTTGTAAACCCTTTAGGCCAGCCTATTGATGGTTTGGGTAAGATTGATACGAAAAAAACTCGTCCAATTGAAGCCCCAGCCCCAGGAGTTATGGATCGTCAGTCAGTTAAACAACCACTTCAAACTGGTATTAAAGCTATCGATGCTTTAGTTCCAATTGGTCGTGGACAGCGTGAATTGATTATTGGTGACCGTAAGACTGGTAAAACTAGTTTAGCAATTGATACGATTCTGAACCAAAAAGGTCAAAATGTAACTTGTATCTATGTTTTCATTGGGCAAAAGGAATCAACTGTCAGAGCGCAAGTGGAAACTTTAAAGCACTTCGGTGCGATGGATTATACCATCGTTGTTGAAGCCGGCCCAAGTGAACCAGCACCAATGCTATATATAGCACCATATGCCGGTACTGCTATGGGTGAAGAATTTATGTACAATGGGAAGGACGTATTGATCGTATTTGACGATCTATCCAAGCAAGCCGTTGCTTACCGTGAACTTTCCTTGCTACTTCGTAGACCACCTGGTCGTGAAGCCTATCCAGGCGATGTCTTTTATTTACACTCACGTTTACTTGAACGCAGTGCTAAGCTAAACGACAAACTGGGTGGTGGATCAATGACAGCTTTACCAATCATTCAAACTGAAGCAGGAGATATTTCTGCATATATTCCAACTAACGTAATTTCTATTACTGATGGTCAGATTTTCTTACAAAGTGATATGTTCTTTGCAGGAAATCGTCCGGCTGTTGATGCTGGTAACTCAGTTTCTCGTGTTGGTGGTAACGCTCAGATCAAGGCTATGAAGGAAGTCGCTGGTACTTTACGTACTGACCTTGCTGCATATCATGAACTGGAAAGTTTTGCGCAATTTGGTAGTGATTTGGATCAAGCCACTCAATCTAAGTTGAATCGTGGTCGTAGAATTGTTGAAGTTTTGAAGCAACCACTTCATGATCCAATTTCAATTGAAAAACAAGTTATAATCTTTTATGCCTTGACGCATGGTTATCTTGATTCAATCCCAGTTGAAAATATTGCTCGTTATGAAAAAGAACTTCTTGACAACTTTGATAGTAGTCATGAAGACCTTTTAGAGCACATTCGCAAGACTGGTGAGTTGCCAGATAAAAAGAAGTTACAAACTGCTGTTGAAAAATTTACAGATAGTTTTTCACCAAGTAAGAACTAGGAGGTAGTTATGCCTGCATCTTTACTTGCGTTGAAGAGAAAGATAGCCTCAGTTCAACAGACTGGTAAAATTACTGAAGCAATGAGGATGGTTTCAGCCGCTAAGTTAAGCCAAACTCAAAAAAAGGATAAAGGTTATACAGTTTATAATAATCAAGTAAGGCGTACATTATCACGCTTAATGAGTATGCAAGTAGTCAATCAGTTACATAAAGAAAATGTAACGGTTGATGAAAATAATATTGCTAAAATTGATTATAGTGATGTTTTTGGCTTAGGTATTACTTTAGATTTAATTCAAGAACGTAAGAAAATTAAATCCTCTGGATATTTAGTTATTACTGGGGACCGGGGATTGGTTGGCTCTTACAATAGTTCTGTTCTGAAGAACATGATGAGTCTATTTGAAGATTCAAAGGCTGAAAATAAGGATGTAAAAATTCTAGCTGTAGGATCAGTTGGTGCACAATTTTTTAAGAAAAATAATTTAAATGTTGTTTATGAAAATAACAATATCACTGACGTCCCAACTTTCCAGGAAGTTTTACCAATTGTTTCAACCGCGATTAAAATGTATTTGAATGGAGTTTATGATGAATTGTATGTTTGTTATATTCATCATATCAATACACTTTCTTCTGCGTTTCGAGTTGAAAAAATGTTGCCTATCATTGATTTAGATATTGGTGTTAAGGAAGCTAAAGCTCATAAAGATATAGAATATGAAATCGAACCTGATATTAATACTGTCTTAACGACTTTACTTCCACAATATGCACGTTCAACAATTTACGGTGCTATTTTGGATGCAAAAACGGCTGAGCATGCTAGTTCAATGACTGCTATGCAAAGTGCGACAGACAATGTTGATGATTTGGTATCTAGTTTAACTACTAAATTAAACCGTGCAAGACAGGCACAAATCACTACTGAAATTACCGAAATTGTCAGTGGTGCAAATGCCTTGAAATAATTAGAGAAAAGGAGGTAGATGTTTTGAGTGAAGGTAAAGTTGTTCAAGTAATTGGCCCAGTCGTCGATGTTAAATTTCCACTTAATAAAGACCTACCTGATATTAACAATGCTCTTCGCGTCATCAAGTCAAAAGATGATTCGATTGTACTTGAAGTTACGCTTGAGCTTGGTGATGGAGTTTTAAGAACAATCTCGATGGAATCTACCAACGGTCTTCGGCGCGGAATGAAAGTCGAAGATACAGGTGGTCCGATCTCTGTACCTGTTGGTGAAGATACTCTAGGACGTGTATTTAACGTTTTAGGTCAACCAATTGATAATGGTCCAGCGTTTCCAAAAGATCATCGTCGTATGAGTATTCACAGATCGGCTCCTAAGTATAAGGATTTAACTACGAGCAGAGAAGTTCTTGAAACTGGTATTAAAGTCATTGACTTACTTGAGCCATACCTGCGAGGTGGTAAAGTCGGTTTGTTCGGCGGTGCCGGTGTTGGTAAGACTACTATTATTCAGGAGTTAATTCACAATATTGCTCAAGAACATGGTGGTATTTCCGTATTTACTGGTGTTGGTGAAAGAACTCGTGAAGGTAATGATCTTTACTTCGAAATGAAAAAATCAGGCGTCTTAAGCAAAACTGCCATGGTCTTTGGTCAGATGAACGAACCGCCTGGTGCCAGAATGCGTGTAGCATTAACTGGATTAACGCTTGCTGAATACTTTAGAGATGTTGAAGGTCAAGATGTATTACTCTTCATTGACAATATCTTTAGGTTTACGCAGGCTGGTTCAGAAGTTTCGGCATTGCTCGGACGTATGCCAAGTGCCGTAGGTTATCAGCCTACTTTGGCTACTGAAATGGGTCAATTGCAGGAAAGAATCACTTCTACCAAGAAGGGTTCAATTACTTCAATTCAAGCCGTTTATGTCCCTGCTGATGACTATACTGACCCAGCTCCGGCTACTACTTTTGCTCACTTGGATGCCACCACTAATCTGGAACGTAGCCTAGTTGAGGAAGGTATTTACCCAGCTGTTGATCCGCTTGAATCTACTTCAAGTGCTCTTGACCCAGAAGTTGTTGGGAAAGAACACTATGAAATTGCTACTCGTGTACAACATGTATTGCAACGCTATCATGAATTGCAAGACATTATTTCTGTTTTAGGTATGGATGAATTGTCTGACGAAGAAAAGGTCATTGTTGGCCGTGCCCGTAAGATTCAATTCTTCTTATCACAGAACTTCTTTGTTGCTGAGCAATTTACAGGTGTGCCTGGTTCATATGTTCCGATTAAGGATACACTTAAAGGATTTAAGATGATTTTAGACGGTCACCTTGATGATTTACCAGAAGATGCCTTTCGTGGTGTTGGACCAATCGAAGATGTCTTGAAGAAGGCACAAAAGATGGGTGTTACCCCAAGTGATCCAGAAGCTAAAGCATTGCTAGAAAAGTAGGGTGACGTCAAATGGCAGATCCAGAAAAACTTTTTAAGGTAAATGTTATAACTCCTGATGGTATGACTTATTCTCACCGTGCAAGTATTATTGAAATGCGGGCGATTGATGGTGCACGTTCAATCATGTACAATCACTTACCAATTTTGACACCGCTTGCTATTGGCGAAGTAAGAGTTAAGCGCAGTCAGGAAATGAATCAGATTATTGATCATATTGCGGTTAATGGTGGCTATCTGGAATTTTCAAATAATACAGCTACCATTATTGCTGACAGTGCTGAACGTGCTAGAAACATTGATGTTTCTCGTGCGAAGGCTGCCAAGGAACGTGCTACAAAACGTCTAAAAGTAGCTAAAGAAAAGCATGATCGACGATCATTAGAAAGAGCTCAGATTGCATTGAGGCGAGCTGTAAATAGAATTAGTGTTTACAAGTCGAAGAAGTAAATAAATCTGAATTTTTAAACGGATGCACGAAGGTGCACCCGTTTTTGTTTAATTGGAAAAGTGAGAAATAAGAATGTTTCAGCTAGGTGTTCATGCGATTATTAGTATAGTTATTTACTTGATTACAATTGGCCTTTCATTTCAATCTGTTAAAGCAATAAGGATAGAAAAATTTATTAAGAAAGGCAGAGTTTTTGAAGCTCAAATTTTTCTTTTGTTTACTGCGATTGCATTAGGCTTTTTAGTTGGGAAATTCTTTATAACTTTAATTGACACATCTTTGCAATTAAGTAATTTCTTTTAAGACTTATTAAAAACGTTAATACTAAGGGCATCGTTTGTCCTTTTATGGTAAAATAAACGTTGAATATTTATGGAGGGTTATCGTGGCACGAGATATAGGAATTGATTTAGGGACAGCAAATGTACTTATCAATGTCTCTGGAAAAGGTATTGTGTTAAATGAGCCATCTGTTGTTGCTGTTAATACGAGTACAAATAATGTAGTTGCAGTTGGTACAGAAGCATACAAGATGGTAGGTAGAACGCCAGGCAATATCCGGGTAATACGACCATTAAAAAATGGTGTTATTGCTGATTTTGATATTACCGAAGCAATGCTGTCATATTTTATTGAAAAATTAAACGTTAAGGGCTTTATGTCAAAGCCTAATATTTTGATCTGTGCACCAACAGGTGTTACTTCAATTGAGCAAAAGGCTATTATTCAGGCAGCTGAAAAATCTGGTGGCGGCAAAGTATACTTAGATTTTGAACCTAAGGTTGCTGCTGTTGGTGCTGGACTTAATATTTTCAAGCCTCAAGGCAACATGGTTATTGATATTGGTGGTGGTACTACCGATATTGCGGTTTTGTCTATGGGTGAAATTGTAACTAGTCAATCAATGCGGTATGCCGGTGATAGGATGAACCAAGCAGTTATTTCTTATATTAAGAATAAGCATAATTTGTTGATCGGTTCTCGTACTGCTGAGCAGATTAAAATTGAAATTGGTAGTGCTTTTGAACCTGACAAGGATGCAAGCATTACCGTTCGTGGTCGTGATGTAGTAGATGGATTGCCAAAGCAAACAACTGTAACGGCTCCTGAAATTCAAGAAGCATTACATAATGGTTTAATGTCTATTGTTGCGGCGACTAAGGAAGTACTTGAGAAGACCCCACCTGAATTGTCAGCTGATATTATCGATCGTGGTATTATGCTAACTGGTGGTGGAGCTTTACTTAAGAATATTGATAAATTAATTTCATATTACTTAAAAGTTCCAGTTTTAACTGCTGATCATCCACTTGAGGCGGTAGCTAATGGTACAGGAGTCTTACTTAAGAATATAGAAAAACATCAACGTCATTAAATGAGGAGTTTTACTTGCGTAAGATTTTGATTTTTTTAGTCCGTATTTATCAGAAATTTATTTCACCAATTTTACCAAAAAGTTGTCGATATTATCCCACTTGTTCAGCTTATATGATTGATGCTTTAAAAAAGCATGGACCATTTTTGGGGTTGATCATGGGAATTTGTCGTATTTTGAGGTGTAATCCGTTTGTACGTGGTGGGGTGGATCCCGTACCTGATAAATTCACTATTTTTCGAAATCCCCATCCGGAGAGATATGAGGATGCAATAATTGCAAGAAAATTTCATCCGGATAACAAGTAGGAGGGAATATGTCTAAAAAACTAGAGAATATTGATATTGAAGTAAATGAACTTAAGGATAAAAGCATTCCCACTTGGGAAGTTATTATTCCTAACAAAAAATCGATTGGTTTAATTGAAAAAATTAATGGCAAATATCGCGCAACTACCACCAAAACTAACAATGTTTTGTTTGATAAAAGTTTAGAAAGTAGTATTAATGATTTACTTTCATATTTTACTTTACATGAGAAATAATTAAGTAGTGATTATTAATGGTAAAAGTAGAGAATAAAACAAGTCTGGTAGATCGAATTGCTTGGAATATAGTTATTCCAGTAATTGCTTTAGCAATCATTGGTTTATATTCAATTTATGTAGCAGCGGTTAATGATCCTAGTCACATGGGTAGCCCACTTAAGGCTATTTTAATGCAAGGTTTATGGTATGTTGTTTCAATTGCAATTGTAGTTTTCGTAATGCAATTTGATGCTGAACAATTATTTAAAATCGCGCCGTATATTTATGCGATTGGGATAATTCTATTGATTGCCGTCCTGTTTTTATATAATAGGAGTGTAGCAGCCGATACTGGTGCGAAGAGTTGGTTTAAGCTCGGGCCATTGTCTTTTCAACCATCAGAAATTATGAAGCCAGCGTTTATATTAATGCTAGCTAGAGTGGTTCATGATCATAATCAGCGGTATGTTCATACGATTAAGAATGATTGGCTTTTGTTAGGCAAGATTCTTGCTTGGCTTGCACCAATCGCAATCCTATTAAAATTTCAAAATGACTTTGGGACTATGTTAGTTTTCATCGCTATCGTTGGTGGTGTAATTTTAGTTTCAGGTATTTCTTGGAAAATTATCCTCCCTTTATACGGAATAGTGTTCGTATTAGGGGCAGGAATAATTTTGCTAGTTGCCACACCTGGTGGGCAGTCAATGCTTAGCCATTTCTTTCAGGCATATCAATTTGAAAGGATTAAATCGTGGTTGAGTCCAGCAACTGATACTTCCAAAGGAGCCTACCAATTGTGGCAGAGTATGCAAGCAATTGGTTCTGGCCAGCTTTTTGGAAATGGTTTTGGAAAAGTAAATGTTTATGTTCCAGTCCGTGGCTCAGATATGGTTTATTCCGTAGTTGGTGAAACCTTTGGCTTTGTCGGCAGTGTGGCAGTCATTTTAATTTATCTTTATCTGATTATTCAAATGGTTCGTATCACTTTTGATACTAAAAATGCTTTCTATTCCTATATTTCTACTGGAGTTATTATGATGATTTTATTCCACGTGTTTGAAAATATTGGAATGAGTATTGATTTGCTTCCACTGACCGGTATTCCTTTGCCATTTGTTTCTCAAGGTGGTTCTGCTTTAATTGGAAATATGATGGGTATTGGAATGATTTTGTCAATGAAGTTTCATAATAAGGATTATATGTTCAGTACCGCTGGCGACTTTTAATATTTGAAGAAAAAAATAAAAGCTTTCAAGTTTAAACTTGAAAGCTTTTATTATAGCTATTTTTAGTTGTCTTTGTGGTCATTAAGTGCATCTTCAACTTCTTTAGTTCTACATACCAAAATGTCACAATCAGCAGTTCTAGTTACATATTCCGTAACACTACCGATTAGTAAACGTTCAACCGCATTAAGACCGGTAGCGCCAACAACAATTAAATCAATGTTGTGTTTCTTCGGAAATTCATGGGCAATAATAGTTTTTGGTGAACCAAATTCAATTGAAAAGTGAACTTCTTTCACTCCAGCTTTAGTTGCACGATCATAATATTTTTCCATTTTGTTTTTAGCATCGCTCGAGACTTGTTCAACCATTGCTGAATCAAAGCTAGAAACATTTTGGAAGGAACGGGTATCAATAACATGTAAGATTTCTAATGTTGCTCCGTTGCGTTTAGCTATGCCTACAGCTTTGCTGAAGGCTAAATCAGCTTCTTTTGAACCATCAACAGAAACCTGAATATGTTGGTATTGTTTCAACATCTTCTAAGCACCTCTTTCTACTTCTATTTTACCAAAATTTACTAGAAATTAATCATTCTTTTGGTTAATTAATAGACTAAAAATTAAAATTGTTAAAGTACTTAAAAGTAGGGTGATGAGGTTCATATATTTATTGGTTAAAAATAATAAAAGGACACCTAGAATACTCTCAAACAGTAAAGCAATCGAAGTCCAGGTAAGTATAATAGTAAATTTGGGATTGTTATCGGTGTTATAAATCAAAAAATGATCGTTTCGGTTGTGCCACATATAATAAGAGGTAAATAAAAGGACAATAATAAAAATCCCCATTATAATTTTAATAGCCATTTGAATAAAATGCTCCAATAAAAAAGAAACGGTCAAAAGACCGTTTCCTGTTAAATTTCTAAAGAAATCCGAGTTGAATAACATAGCACAATGACGCTTGTTGAACCCGCAGTGTCCAAAATTTGAGCTGATATCGCAGCGAATATGGATCCTGTACAATGACAGTATTCCGATTCGGTAGTTACTTATCAACTCTCACGTCTAATAGTTTGATCGGTCAACTTTATACATTTAAACTAGTCGATCAACTCAGACCACTTCTTATATTACCCAAACTTGCTTTGCTTGTCAAGAAAATAAAAATTGTGGAATTACTTGTCCCTCTTGACTTTGTTAAGCTTTTCTGCTTGCATTTTTCGCAAAATTTGATACTGCTTTTTCAAGCCCTTTTCGATTTTAGAATTGCCTTTAGGGTCAAAATACTGTGTGCCAATTAATTTGTCTGGTAGATATTGCTGAGCAATCCAATCATTCGGATATGCGTGAGGATAAATATAACCATTGCCATGTCCTAATTTTTTTGCTCCAGAATAATGTGCATCCTTTAAGTCGGCAGGAATTGAACCAGTCTTTTTGTGGCGCACGTCACTTAAAGCTTTATCAATTCCCTTCATAGCACTATTACTCTTAGGGGAGAGGGCAAGTTCAATTACGGCATTGGCTAATGGAATCCTTGCCTCTGGGAAACCTAATGTTTGCGCTGCTTGAATAGCCACAAATGCATGTTGAGCAGCGGCTGGGTTTGCCAGACCAATATCTTCATAGGCAATAACACTAAGACGGCGGCAGATAGAAATTAAATCTCCTGATTCGACTAAACGGGCAAGATAGTAGAGTGAGGCATCTACATCAGATCCCCTAATTGATTTTTGAAAGGCAGAAACGAGGTCATAGTGACCATCACCTTTAGCATCGAAGTTTTGACTCTTCATTTGGATAGAATCGGCCATTTCTTTTTGGTCAATCTTAAAATCTGAATCTTTTTTACCTGCATCTTTTAATTCTTGCTTAGTAGATAAAACAGCGAGTTCGAGTCCATTTAGCGTTGCTCTGAGGTCCCCATTACCTTTTTCAATTAAAAGCTTTTCTGCATCTTCTGTTAGGGAAACGTTGTATTTACCCAAACCATTTTCCTTATCTGTTAGAGCACGGTCAATTGCTGTAGCAGCATCTTTGGTTGACAAGGGTTTTAATTCGAAAATTTGGCAGCGGGAACGAATAGCAGGGGAAATAGAGATATACGGATTTTCGGTAGTGGCACCAATTAAAATTATTTGACCAGATTCAAGCAGTGGGAGTAAGAAATCCTGCTTCTTTTTGTCTAAGCGGTGAATTTCATCTAAAAGTAGGATGACCGTACCACTCATTTTGCCTTCTTCAGCGACCTGTTCTAATTGCTTCTTGCTATCAGTAGCGGCGTTGAGCTTTCTGAAGGCATATTTAGTAGAGCCTGCAATAGCACTAGCAATACTAGTTTTACCGATACCAGGCGGACCATAAAGAATCATAGAGGACAGGAGTCGGGCTTCAACCATTCTACGGATGATTTTACCGGGTCCAATTAAGTGTTGCTGTCCAACTACTTCATCTAAGTTCTTTGGCCGCATACGATATGCTAAAGGTTTCATTATCGATCTCCATGAAAAAGCCGGTGCCAAAAGCTAGTTTTTTTCTTGTTTTTTGGTTGGTCGAGTTCTTCCTTAGGCATTTCAGGTGCGTATACCTGACCGATTTCAATTCTCATTTTGTTAATAGCAGTTTTAGCTACAACCAAAATAGCAGTATCTTTTGCGCCGGTTCTGGCAGTTTCATTGTTCACTAAAGTAAAGGGGATACTGTATTTGCTACAAGCTGCTTCTACTTTACCTAAGAAATCATCATTAACATTGCCGTTAATTAGAACAGAATACCCCTTGTAGTCTAAGATATGCTTTAAAAATAGGTTAGTTAATTTGGGATTTTTAACTTCAGTATTATCCATTCTAACCAAGACCCGTTCTCTTAAAGAACCAAGATAACGTCTTCTTTCATCTGGTTTAGTTTGCGGGGTTATCCCCTGAGCTGCATTTTCAACTCTTTTATTTAAATCATCAGCCATAATAAATTACCTCTTAAATAACAAAAAGCCCTTCCCGAAGGGGAAAGGGCTTTTGAATAAAACATAGAAATTAAAGTAACTTGTTGTAGTATTCAACGACAAGGGCTTCGTTAATTTCTGGTTCCATTTCATCACGTTCTGGTAAACGTACAAGGGTACCTTCCATCTTGTTGTCATCAAATGAAACAAATGATGGGCGAGATGCAACAGCATCCAAAGCATCTTTAACTTGTTGTAAGTCTTTTGACTTTTCCTTTAAGCTAATAGTTTGACCAACTTTAACTTCATATGAAGGAATGTCAACACGTTTTCCATCAACAGTAACGTGACCGTGATTGACTAACTGTCTAGCTTGTTCTCTAGTAGTAGCTAAGCCAAGACGATAAACGATATTATCCAAACGGCGTTCAAGTAAAATCATAAAGTTGATACCATGTTCACCTTCACGGATCTTGCCGGCACGACGGAATAAAGTTCTGAATTGACGTTCATTTAAACCGTACATCCAACGTAACTTTTGCTTTTCGTGTAATTGTTGACCATATTCGGACAAACGACCACGACTGTTAGGACCGTGTTGGCCAGGGGCATAGTTACGACGACTAATTTCCTTGCCAGTACCTGAAAGTGAGATACCTAATCTTCTTGAACGTTTCCAACTTGGACCTGTATATCTTGACATAAAAATCCTCCAATAAAATCTGATAACAGTTTTTGGAGTAAAATATTACACATAAGTTCAACATTCGTGCATCTTAATTTCCATTTTCGCCTGTTGCAGCGTGGGTTACTCATTCACTAATAGCGTATTAAGATGTTGACGTTCTTGTCACTTATAGCTGCAAATATTTTACACAAACTATATTGTATAAAGATATTGAGAATAAATCAAGAAAAAGCTTGTGTTTTATCCCGTTTTTTACATTCGTTTGGTATAATTATGGTAGTTTCGGAGGAGAAAGCATGTCATCAATTCAATCTCTAATTATAATTGCAATAATTTTAATAGTAATACTAGTCATTGCATTTATGCTTATTATGAACCGTCGGCAATTGCGTGAAATCATTGCAATTGACGATACAATGAATAAGATAGAAAAAATGCATCTTGGGCAAGATATAGACCGACTGGATAAAATGGATTTAGCCGGAGAAAGTTTAACTACTTTGAAGACTTGGCGCAAAAGCTACCAAGAGGCTTCAACAAAAAAGCTTCCTGAGGTTCAGCATCTAGTAGAAAAAGCAGCTGACCAAAATACGCATTACCATTTATTTAAAGCGCGTAAGAACATTAGAAAAGCCCAAGGAATTATTAAAACTACCTTTGATGATGCAAAGAATACTAAGGACGTTTTTACAGAATTATTGGAATCTAACCGGGGAAATCAGATTCAGTATGATAGTTTAATTAAAGACTATCATGATATCCGTAAAATGGTTTTAGCAGATTCATTTGATTATGGGGCTGCTTTAGACCAAATAGAAAATGAATTGACGACAATGGAAAATGATTTTGCTGAAGCAAAGAATTTGTCGTCTCAAGGTGATCACGTTGAAGCAAAGCGGGTATTGTCAAAGATTAAGATGACACTTACTTCCTTAAAAGAACAGTTACCTAAATTAAAAGAGGGGCGTCACCAATTAGATACAGTTTTCCAAGATCAATTACGTGAATTGTCTACTACCTATAAGAAAATGGTTTCAGATAAATATTATATTTCTGAAGTGAATGTCTTAGATGAAATAAAGTCTATTCATGACCAAATTGATGATGCTAGAGACCTTTTGGCTAACTTAAATGTTAAAAAATTGGCAGAAAAAAATAAAAAGATTAAGAAAGAAATTGACAATTTATATGATGTTTTAGGAAAAGAGTATAAGGCACGCCCGTTTGTTAAAAATAATCAGGCTAAAATGCTTAAGTTGATTTCTCATCAACAAGTTGAATCTAAGAGGCTTGTTGAAAAAATGCAACATATTGATGAAAGCTATGAATTGACTCACGGTGAATTGGATAAAAGTAAACACCTTGAGGAAGAAGTAAATGACATGAACCGGCAGTATACCATTGATACGCAGAATATTGCCGATGGTAAGGGCGTTTATTCTGAAATTAAGGATTCATGGCTTGCAATGCTTGACCGGCTTAGAGAAATTGATGACGAGCAGAAAAAGATGTCTCAGGATGTCGATGGATTGTATGATTCGGAAAATGTTGCCAACGATTCAGTTAATCAATTTAAGCAGGAAGTGTCATTAGTTTATCGGCGCCTTGAACGAAGAAAATTGCCGGGCAACCCTGATGCTTTTGTTCAGATGTATACATTAGTCGTTAACGAAATTGGTCATGTTAGTGATGAACTGAGTCAAGTTAGAATTAATATGGAAAAAATTTCTGATGAATTGATTCAAATTTCTGATGATGTTGAACGCCTGAAGAGAGAGGCTGATGACATTATTAATTCTGCTGATTTGGTTGAATTGACAATGCAATATTCCAATAAATATTCATCTAAGGATTCAATTAAGCAGGCGCAAGAAAAGACGATGAAACTTTATAGTCAAGATTATAATTATAAAGAAGCGTTAGATACGATTGCGACTGCAATTGAAAAGGTAGAACCGGGCTCATATCAACGGTTAGAGAATCTTTATTATTCCGATAAAAATAATAAATAAGCAGATTTGTATTTAATTATTTGGATGCTATAATAATTTGAAATTAATATTGTGATGACGTTCGTATTTATAATTGTTTGTTAGAAAACTAATGACGTCTTAATTGAATTGAAATTATTCAGTTAAGGCGTCTTTTTTGTTGCTTTTAAAATTATGGAGCAAATATCATGAAAAAATTTTTGGTTAATGCTAAAAAGAAAATAATTAAATCTATAGTAATTAGTTGATAAATATATGATAAAAGCAGTAAATAATTGAAGCTACGGCGTATTTAGGCTACAATTTATAAGTCATTAGACGGTCAAAAAATTGACCGCTTTTTAAAGGGGCGTAATTTGTGATTTATTTTGATAATAGTGCAACAACAAAAATATATCCGTCTGTTTTAGCAACTTATGATAAAGTTGCGCAAAATATTTGGGGTAATCCGTCAAGTTTGCACAAGATGGGGGACCGAGCACACCAAATGCTAGAAACCTCGCGTAAGCAAATTGCAGATTTGCTTGGTACAAAGCAAGACGAAATCTTTTTCACTTCCGGTGGAACTGAATCTAATAACACTGCAATTAAGGGCACGGCTGTCCAAAAGCGTGAATTTGGGAAACACATTATTACTTCTAGTGTTGAGCATGCTTCAGTTGCCAATAGTTTTACTAGTTTAGAGAATTTAGGTTACCGGGTAACTCGTCTTCCTGTAGATAAAGAGGGCCGGGTTAACGTTGATGATTTACGTCATGCTCTAGATTCGGATACCACTTTGGTTTCGATTATGGGTGTAAACAATGAAATTGGTACGATTCAACCAATAGATGAGATTAGTGATCTACTTGAAAATTATCCTACGGTTCAATTTCACGTAGACAACGTTCAGGCGCTTGGTAAAAATATTTGGAGTAAGGTATTTACTCCAAGGGTTGATCTTTCAAGTTTATCGGCACATAAATTTCATGCACCACGTGGCATTGGCATTCTTTATAAAAAAGAGGGTAAGATGTTATCACCATTGCATGATGGTGGTGGGCAAGAAAAGGGCCTGCGTTCAGGTACAGAAAATCTACCGGCTATTGCTGGTATGGCGAAGGCGATCCGTTTACTCTTAAAAGATGAACCTGAGAAAGCCGCTCGTGAAGCCGCAATCAAAGCAAAGATAGTTGCTTATCTAAAAGGGAAGCCAGGTATCACTATTTTTTCACCAGTAAATTCAGGTTTTGCACCTCATATTTTATGTTTTGCCCTTGAAGGAATTCGCGGTGAAACTTTAGTTCATACCTTAGAAGAACACGATATTTATGTATCGACTACATCTGCTTGTGCTTCAACTAAAGTAGATGAAGCTGGCACCTTGGTTGCAATGCATGTTGATGATAAAATTGCTACCAGTGCGATTCGTTTGAGCTTTGACGAGAGCAACACAATGGAAGAGGCTGAACAATTTATCACTGTTTTTGATAAAATTTATAATCATTTTGCTAAAATTAATCACTTGGGAGAATAAACTTTAATGAAATATACAGAAGTTATGGTTCGTTATGGGGAATTATCAACCAAGGGAAAGAACAGGAAAGACTTTATTGGCCGCCTTGCTGGCAATGTTACTAAAGTTTTGCGTGATTTTCCGCAGGTTAAGATTTATCCTCGGCACGATCGGATGCACATTGTTTTAAACGGAGCGCCATTTGAAGAAATAGATAAGCGCTTGAAGAAAGTTTTTGGAATTCAAACTTATTCACCGACAATTAAGGTAACAAAGACATTAGCTGATATTGAAAAAACTTCATTGGAAATGATGCAAGAAACCTTTAAGGATGGGATGACTTTTAAGATTAATACCAAACGGAGTGACCACCAATTTAAGTACGATACTAACCAGTTGAACTCAATGGTAGGGGACTACTTATTTGATCATATGGATAACCTAAAGGCTGAAATGAAGCATCCAGATATGGTTCTTAGGATTGAAGTTCGTCAAGATGCTATTTATATTTCCAACCAACTTTTACATGGCGTTGGTGGGATGCCGGTAGGTACTGGTGGTAAAGCTGTCATGATGCTTTCTGGTGGAATTGATTCACCGGTTGCTTCTTACTTAGCTTTAAAGCGCGGGGTAGATATTGAAATGGTTCATTTTTTTAGTCCGCCGTATACTACTGAAAAGGCCTTAGCAAAGGCAAAAGAATTAACCGGCATTCTTGCTAATTATGCTGGTAGGATTAACTTTATTGCCGTACCGTTTGCTGAAATTCAGGAAACCATTAAGGAAAAGATCCCTGAAGGATATTTAATGACCGTGCAAAGACGATTTATGCTGCAATTAGCTGATCGTATCCGTGCCAAGCGTGGTGGTATGGCCATTTTCAACGGTGAATCCGTTGGGCAAGTGGCCTCACAGACATTGGAATCAATGTTTGCAATTAATGATGTGACTACTACGCCAGTCATTCGTCCTGTTGCTACGATGGATAAAACGGAAATTATTGATCGGGCAAGAAAAATTGGTACATTCGAACTTTCGATTAAACCATTTGAAGATTGTTGCACCATTTTTGCCCCACCAAGACCTAAGACCAAACCAAAGGTAGAAAAGGCTCGTAAATATGAAGAAAGATTAGATGCCGAGGGTTTGATCCAAAGGGCAATGGATGGTATTAAAGTTACACCAATCTATCCAAACCAGAAATTTTTAGAGGATAAAGCTCAAGAAGATGCTGATTTACTTTAATAAAAATGCTATAATTTTTAACAAAGCATTAATCAAGAGGTATTAACTTTATTAACAGAGAAACGCCGAAATGCTGAGAGGCCGAAAGTTAATTTGTAGCTTGATTGGCTGATTAACTGAAAATATTAGTAAGTTAATCCGGACACTTCATAAGCACCGTTACCGCTATTAAGTGAAGTATATTTTATATGCTTAACGATAGGTGGTACCGCGGTTGGTAAATCGTCCTAGACAATATTGTCTAGGACTTTTTTATTGGAAGGATTTTTAAATGACAGATTTAGCACCTAAATATGACCCTAATAAGGTTGAAAAGGGCAGATACCAAAAATGGCTTGATGAAGACTTATTCAAACCATCAGGTAATAAAAAAGCCCACCCGTATTCAATAGTTATTCCGCCACCAAATGTAACTGGTAAATTGCATTTAGGTCACGCATGGGATACCGCAATTCAGGATACTTTGATTCGTTTCAAACGGATGCAGGGATATGACACCCTTTATCTACCAGGGATGGACCATGCTGGTATTGCTACTCAAGCTAAAGTTGAAGCCAAATTGCGTGAACAAGGTAAAGACCGTCACCAAATGGGACGTAAAGCTTTTGTCAAACAGGTTTGGGACTGGAAAGATGAATACGCTAGCATAATTAAGGCTCAATGGGCAAAACTAGGCCTTTCTCTAGATTACTCAAGGGAAAGATTTACCCTTGATAAAGGCCTTTCTAAAGCTGTTCGTAAAGTCTTCGTTCAACTTTATAATGAAGGCTTAATTTATCGTGGCGAGTATATTATTAACTGGGATCCGAAGCTGGAAACTGCTTTAAGTGATATTGAAGTTATTCATAAGGATGATAAGGGTGCCTTTTACTACATTAAGTACCCATTTGTTGATGGTTCGGGTTACGTTGATATTGCAACTACTCGTCCAGAAACCATGTTCGGTGATACGGCTGTTGCTGTTGCACCAGGGGACCCAAGATATAAAAAGATTGTGGGTAAAGAATTAGTTCTGCCACTTGTTGGTCGCCATATTCCGATTATTGAAGATCATCACGTTGATCCTAAATTTGGTACTGGTTTGGTAAAAATCACTCCAGCTCACGATCCAAATGACTTTGCCGTTGGTAACCGCCATAACTTAAAGCGGATTAATGTGATGAACGATGATGGTACGATGAATGGTGAATGCGGCAAATATGAGGGCATGGACCGCTTCGATTGTCGTAAAGCATTAGTCAAGGACCTTAAAGACAAGGGTTATTTGATTAAAGTCAAGCCAATTGTTCACTCAGTTGGTCACTCTGAGCGTTCTGGTGTTCAAGTTGAGCCAAGACTCTCAACGCAATGGTTCGTTAAGATGAAGCCATTAGCACATGCTGCTTTGAAGAATCAAGATACTGATGACAGGATAAACTTTGTTCCGGCAAGATTCGAACATGCTTTTAAACAGTGGATGGAAAATATTCATGACTGGGTAATTTCTCGGCAATTATGGTGGGGACACCGTATTCCTGCTTGGTATAATAAGAAAACCGGTAAAGTTTATGTCGGTGAAGAAGCACCAAAAGACATCGAAAATTGGCGCCAAGATCCAGATGTTTTAGATACCTGGTTTTCAAGTGCATTGTGGCCATTTTCAACCATGGGTTGGCCGGATACTGATGCTCCGGATTATAAACGTTACTTTCCAGTTAATGCCTTAGTTACTGGTTATGATATTCTTCCATTTTGGGTATCCAGAATGATCTTCCAAAGTTTGCACTTTACTCATAAGCGTCCATTTAATGATGTTGTTCTGCACGGTTTGATGCGGGATGAACAAGGTCGTAAGATGAGCAAGTCCCTTGGTAACGGTGTGGATCCAATGGATGTAATTCATAAATACGGTGCAGATGCACTTCGCTGGTTCTTGTTAAACGGTACGGCTCCTGGTCAGGATAGTCGTTATGATCCTAAGAAATTGGGTGCTGCTTGGAACTTTATCAATAAGATTTGGAATGCATCTCGGTTTGTAATCATGAACTTACCTGAAGATGCACAACCTGCTCATATGCCTGACACATCTAAGTTTGACCTAGCTGATAGTTGGATTTTTGATCGTCTTAACCATACAGTTGGTGAAGTTATTCGTCTGTTTGATGAATACAAGTTTGGTGAAGCCGGTCGTGAACTATATAACTTTATCTGGAATGATTTTTGTGACTGGTACATTGAAATTTCTAAAGTTGCTTTAAACGGTGATAATAAGGAATTAAAGACAAGAAAACAAACCAACTTGATCTGGATCCTTGATCAAATTTTACGGTTAATGCACCCAATTATGCCATTTGTAACGGAAAAGTTATGGTTATCGATGCCACATGACGGCAAGTCAATTATGGTTGCCAAGTATCCAGAAACTCATAAAGAATTTGAAAACAGGCAAGCGAACGAGGATATGGCCTTCTTAATTGAAATAATCAAAGCCGTTCGTAACATTCGGATGAAGGTTAATGCTCCAATGTCTTCACCAATTGATATCATGATTCAATTAGATGATGAAAAAGATAAGCATGTTTTAGATGATAATGCAGATTATGTTGAAAACTTCTTGCATCCTAAGAAATTAGTGGTTGCTGCAAAAGTTGCTGCTCCCAAATTCGCTAAAACTGCGGTAATTCCTGGTGCCCAAATTTTTGTTCCGTTAACTGAATTAGTCAACGTCGATGACGAAATTAAGCGAATGGAGAAAGAAGAAAAGGATCTTGAAGCTGAAGTTAAGCGCTCAACTAAGAAACTTTCTAACCAAGGCTTTGTTGCTCATGCTCCAGAAGCAGTTGTCAACAAAGAAAAAGCAAAAAAAGCAGATTACGAAAGTCAACTTACTGGGGTTCGCGAAAGAATTCAAGAATTGAAAGAAAGTAAGTAGTGTGAATTTTACTAATGCTAAAGATGTAATTTCTTACCTTTATTCGCTGCCTAAATTGCACCCCAAAGGTGATTTATCTTATGTTAAGCGTGCTTTAGATGTGCTGGATAATCCCCAAAATAAGGTAAAGACGATTCACGTAACGGGCACTAATGGTAAAGGTTCTACTTCTTACTATATAAGTAATTTACTCAGAAAGGCCGGTCAAAAGACTGGTCTTTTTGTCTCACCTTATGTATTTGAATTTAATGAGCGGATTCAATTAAACGGTAAAAATATTAGTAATTCTGATCTGGTAAAAGTTGCTAATCAGGTTGAAAAAGCGATAACTAAGATTAAAAGAAATGATCCCGATTTTTCTTTGGTTACCTTTGAATATGAAACAGTAATGGCTTTTACTTTTTTTGCAGAGCAGAAATGTGATTATGCTGTAATCGAAGTTGGAATTGGTGGCGAGCATGATAAGACCAACGTAATTACGCCTGAAGTAAGTGTAATTACTACAGTTGGGCTTGATCATGAAAAGATTATCGGTCCAACAATTCAAGATATTGCTCATGAAAAAAGTGGGATTATCAAGTCTCATCGACCAGTGATTGGAGGAAATATTCCTAAGACTGTTTTACCCATTATTGAGAAAAAAGCTGCGCAAGAACATGCACCTTTCTATTTATTAGGACGAAATTTCATTGTTTCTGATGATAAAAGGGTCGTTTATAAAGTTAAGAACAAAACCTTGTCTTTCATATCCCATCCGAAGGTGGAAAGTTATGATATTGCAGTTGCAGTCCAAGTGTTTTCTTTATTACATTTACCTTTATCGAACGCTTTGATTGAGCAAGCGGTTAATCAGACGAAAATTCCTGGACGTTATCAGTTGTTAAAGGAAAATCCAATGATTATCCTGGATGGTGCGCATAATATTCAGGCAGTGAAAAATTTACTTGAATTTGTGCATAAGCAAAAGAAAATAAGAGACGGTCAAGTCAGAGTTTTGATTACCATGATGAAGGATAAGGATTTAGAACAAGTATTTTCATTATTTGATAAAGCGGACAGGCTTTTGCTTACGACAATATCGTATCCAAGGGTTGCAAAAAAAGCAGATTTTCCTGTTGCTGTTCAAAAAAAGTATCCGTATGAAGCAAATTGGGAAAAAGCTTTTGACGAATTGAAAGATGCGAGTGAGGATAATGATATTTTGCTTGTCACCGGATCTTTTTACCTGGTTAGCGAAATTCTAAATATGGGGGAAGCAAATGCAAGTTCAGGGTATTGATGATGATATTAACGGTATACTTCTTGATATGGATGGATTATTGATTAATTCGGAGCGTCTATACTGGGAAGCCAATATTCAGGCAGCCAAAGAAGATAATTTAGACGCGCCCAAAAACACGTATCTAAAATTGTACGGCGCAACTGAAAAAGATATGCAAAATTTTTATCATAAATATTTTAAAACAAGCAAAGAACGGGATCGGTTTGTTAAACGAACTGACGATTTGGTTTGGAAATGGACTGATGAAGGAAAATTAAAATTACAGCCTGGAGTTCAGGCAGCTCTCGATAAGTTTCAAAAATTAAATTTACCGATGGCGATTGTTTCTAGTAATTATGAGGATGTAATCGAGCATGCAATGTGGGCTACTGGGATTCGTAATTATTTTAATTTTCATTTAAGTTACAATGATGTACAAAAAAATCATATAAAAGCTAAACCAGCCCCAGATATTTATCTTTTAGCTGCAAAAAAATTGAGAATACCTAAAAAGCAGATTTTAGTTTTTGAAGATTCATCGACTGGCGTCGAAGCAGCTAAAAATGCTAATCTAAAGTGTGTGATGGTTCCCGATTTAATGCCAGCTTCAGATAAAGATAGAAAGAATGCAGTAATGATCTGTAAAGATTTCTTTGATTTTCTTAAAAAGATTTAACCCTTTTTACGTATTTAGTAATGAAGGGAGCGATTTTTAATGAAAATTGCAAAATCAAATCATTACTTAGTAAATACCGATATGGAATTGGTATTAAGTTTAGTTAATCAACTTGAAGAATTGGGTATAACCAATTTTAATCAATTAAAGAAGAAAATAACGCAGTTAAGAATTACTGATTTTGATGATGTACTTAAATACACCACTGGTCCCGATTGTGACCAGGATATTGCAATAATTATCGAAGAATTGATCGATCGCCTAAGATTCTCAAAGCCTGATCGTGAGTCAGTTTTTACTTCGAGTAATGAAGTAGGCACTTATTTAGCTGATAAATTAGTGGGACGAAAGCAGGAGGAATTTTGGGCTATATATATCGATAATAGTAATCATATTATTGCTGAAAAACGAATTTTTGTAGGTACTTTAGATAAGACGATTGCACATCCACGCGAAGTTTTTCGCTGGGCCATGATCTACGCATGTGCAGGGATGTTCATTGTGCATAATCATCCGAGTGGCAAACTTTTCCCGTCACAGAGTGATCTTATGTTAACAAGAGAAATGGACAAGGCAGCAAAATTAATGAAGGTTCGACTTTTAGATCATTTTATTGTTGGTAAAGGTCATTATTTAAGTATGAAGGAGAATGAATTGTTTTAAATTCATTAAAATTCCGGTGAAGATCTGTTTTAGGCTGAGTTTATGCTATAATTATTCAAGATTTAAAGACTGCAATAATTAAGGAGAGATTTTCGTGTTTGGATTAGGTACAAAAAATATTGGCATAGATTTAGGTACGGCCAATACTCTTGTTTATATGGAAGGTAAAGGAATTGTTTTAAGGGAACCTTCTGTAGTAGCAAAGAATACTCACACCGGTAAAGTCATTGCCGTTGGCTCAGAAGCTAAAGAAATGATTGGTAGAACACCAGCTAGCATAAAGGCTATTCGTCCAATGAAGGACGGTGTTATTGCTGACTATGATACAACAGCAGCAATGCTTAAATATTTTATGGAAAAGACGGTGGGTAATTCAAAGCCTTCAGTAATGATTTGTGTTCCATCAGGTGTTACTGAGGTTGAAAAACGTGCAGTTATTGATGCTGCCCGTGTTGCAGGTGCCCGTGAAGCATTTGTTATTGAAGAACCATTCGCTGCAGCTATTGGTGCGGGACTTCCAGTTATGGATCCAACCGGTTCAATGGTTGTTGATATTGGTGGTGGTACTACCGATGTTGCTACTATTTCTTTAGGAGGGATTGTTTCCTCTACCTCAATTCGTCAAGCTGGTGATAAGTTTAATACCGCCATTGCTAATTATGTTCATTCCAATTTTAATTTATTGATTGGTGAGAGAACATCTGAAGACATTAAAATTCAAATTGGTTCAGCTTCAGTTGAAAAAGCTAAAGATATTGAATCTATGAATATTCGTGGTCGTGACTTAGTTACTGGCTTGCCAAAATCAGTTGATATTAAGGCAGTAGATGTAGCTAAAGCTATTCAAGATGTTGTTCAGGATATCATCATTGCTATTAAAGAAACTTTGGAACAAACTTCTCCTGAAATTGCAGCCGATGTTATTGATCATGGTATTGTTTTGACTGGTGGTGGCGCCTTACTTAAGAATTTACCAAATGTAATTTCTGATGCCACAAAAGTTCCAGTATTTATTGCGCAAGATCCACTTGATTGTGTAGCAATTGGTACCGGTGAATCTCTTAAAAATATTGAAACAATGCGTAAGAGTCGTAAATAATAATAAAAGCCGGCTATGGCCGGTTTTTTCTTTAGGATCAGTTCTGTATGAAGAAATTTCTACAAAATAAAAAATTATTAACAACATTTATTATTATAATTATTGTTTTAGCAGTATTGGGAATCAGCGTTAATTTACGCAGAAAGCGTAACACACCACTTTTGATTCAAAGTTTTGGTAATGACATTGTAGCTGTTGGTGCACGAGTTGTTGACGTACCAGTTAACCTTGTCTCAAACGGATTAAATAGTGCACATTCCATTTTAAATACGCAAGAAGAAAATAATCACTTAAAAGATCAAGTTACTGATTTAGGACAGACTAAATCTAGAAATGCTAGCTTAGAGGCAGAAAATAAACAATTAAAATCTGCTCTAAAATTAAAAAGTACTTTAACTAGTTATAGCATGGTTAATGCTTCTGTTATTTCTCGATCACCTGATAGTTGGTCTGATTTACTTGTGATTAATAAAGGATCCACAGCAGGCATACGCAAGAATATGGCCGTAATGTGTGGCGGTGGTGTTATTGGTAGAGTTGTTGAAGTAAATGCGGCTTCTTCAAAAGTCGAACTTATTACCACTACTGATAAATCAGCTAACCGTTTTTCTGTTCAAGCTAAGGCCGCAAATGGTAAAAATGTTCATGGGATTATAACTGTGATATCAGGTAATAATTTAGCCTTTACTCAGGTTGTTGATAGCAATAAATTGAAACAGGGAACCAAGGTTTATACCAGTGGAATGGGTGGCAATTCACCTAAAGGATTACTCATTGGGACTGTATCTTCTACTACGCATGATACGTTTGGTTTGTCTGATTTAATTAAAATTAATCCAGCTGGGGAAGTTAATGATCCATCAGTAGTTACTGTCATTCAAAGGAAGGTGACAGGTTAATGCGTATTTTGCGAGAATGGATTTTGGCAATAGCACTGTTAGTTGCTTTAATTTTGGATGGAAGTATCTCTCTTTATCTGCACCAATTTATGGTTTATGGCAGTTACAATAGTGCCTGTCTACTTGTTCCAATTGGAATAATGCTAATTGCTTTATTTGACGATACAAACGAAAAAGAAATTTGGCTTGCTTTAGGAACGGGGATTGTAGCTGATATTTATTTTCTCGGAATTATAGGAATCTATTCTGTATTTTTACCTTTAATTTGTTGGGCATGCCAAAAGGTTGCAAGATTTTTACCAGAAGTGTTTTGGGCAAGATTACTTGTGGTTTTGTTAGGAGTAATAATACTTAGTATTTATAGTTGGCTTATTTTAAGTATGGTAGGGATGATTTCTATATCTGATCATTTAATGCTTATTAGTTTAATTCCTACTGTAATTTGGTCATTAATTTTTACAGTTTTAACCTATTGGGTATGGGGCACTTTAGCCCGGGATTATCCATTTATGATTAACCTTGATGCCTATAGATAAGGTAATAAAAAAGCGTGAGATTTTAATCTCACGCTTTTCTTTAATTAAACATTCCTGCGTTAGCTAAAGCTCCTATGGTTCCTGCGATTACACCAAATAAGGTAATCACGGCCATTAACCAAGCCATAAAAATTGTTAATTTTTGAAATCTAGATCTTTTCTTTTTACGTGCCATTAGCAACCCTCCTACTTGAAGATATTTTATCCTTGTTAATAGTTTTTTTCAATTGCAGAGTGGGTTAGAATAAAGATCATGGAGGAGAAATATGTTTTTAATTTTTTTAATTCCGTTTATTGGATTAGCTTTTGCGTTTTTAATCAATAAAGTTTTCCCAAGAGCACAATTTCGTGGGTATGATGTGTTGCCATTTTTCTTTATTGCAGGTTGTAGCTTAATTACTTTACAATTAAAATTACCATCATTTTTACCGTATGGTTTTTTTATTTATTTTATTCTAGTGATTATTGTGGCAGTTAGTAGCGCAATTAAAAATAAAAACATTTCGTTAGGTAAGACAATTCGAAAATTGTGGAACTATTTAACAGCTTGTACTTTATTTTGGTATATTGGCCTGCTTTTCTTTATGATAAAATAATCCCCACCAATTTTTATGTTTAATTTATAATTTTGAAGTCTTAGATTCATATGAATTTAAGGCTTTTTTGCTTTTATATAAATAAGAAAAAAGTAAGAAATAATAAAAATATAATCTTTTTTTCCACATAATGTGGTAGGAAGTGGTGAATTGTGGTAAATTATTCTTTGGAAGGGGGCTAGACCATGTTCATGGGTGAATATCATCACAATCTTGATAGCAAGGGACGTTTAATTATACCAGCGAAACTTCGCGATCAGATTGGTAATAAGATGGTGTTTACTCGCGGAATGGAAGGCTGCATTTTTGGCTATACAATAGATGTATGGCAGGAAGTTGAAGCTAAATTAGCGAAACTTCCGTTGACTAAGAGAAATGCGCGTAATTTTACGCGTTTATTTTACTCTGGTGCGATGGAAAGCGAGTTCGACAAGCAAGGGCGTGTTAATCTGACCACGACATTAAAAAAACATGCCGGGCTTACGAAAGAATGTGTTATCGTGGGCGTTTCTAACCGAATAGAAATTTGGTCGAAGGAGCGTTGGGATAGCTTTGCTAAAGAAGCTAATGAAAACTACGATGACATCGCAGAAAATTTGGACGATATTGAACTGTAAATTATGGAATTCAAACACACCAGTGTACTCTTACACGAAACTATAGATAATTTGAAACCAAAAAACGATGGTCTTTATGTAGACGCAACGTTTGGTGGCGGCGGACATGCTAAATATTTGCTTAGCAAAATTGATTCAGGTACGCTTGTTGGTTTTGATCAAGATGAATACGCAATAAAATCTGCAAAGTTAAACTTTGCTAGTTTATTGAAGTCTGATAGTGATCCTAAGTTAAAACTTGTACATGACAACTTTAGTCATTTGGAAAGTGATTTGGTTAAGCTGGGTTACACAACTGGCATTGATGGAATATATTATGACTTAGGAGTATCTTCACCACAATTTGATCAGGCGGGACGCGGTTTTTCATACCGTTTTAATGCCCGGTTAGATATGCGGATGGACCAAAGTCAAGATCTTGATGCTTACCAATTAGTGAATAATTTGAATAAAAAGGACTTAGCTAATATTTTGTATAAGTACGGTGATGAGAAATTTTCTCGTCAGATAGCTCACCAGATTGTTGAGAGAAGAAGAAAGAAACCAATTGAAACTACGTTTGAATTGGTGGATGTAATTAAAGATGCAATACCAGCATTTGCACGAAGGACTGGAGGACACCCAGCTAAGAAAACTTTTCAAGCTCTTAGGGTGGCTGTAAATGATGAACTTGATGTATTGAGAAAATCTCTTGAGGAAGCAGTCAAGTTACTTCGTCCTCAAGGTCGAATAAGTGTAATTACTTTTCAGTCTGATGAAGACAAAATCGTGAAAAATATTTTTAAGAAGTATTCTGAGGTTGAGGTCCCACGGGGGATGCCAATGATTCCTGATAGCTTAAAGCCGAAGCTTCGTTTGGTTAACCGTAAACCTATTAGGGCCTCACAATCAGAGTTGGATAACAACAACCGCTCACACAGTGCAAAACTACGAGTTGCGGAGAAAGTATAAAGAGGGAAATGCAATGGCTGATAGTTCGGCAAGAAGAGTAGAATTTAAACCAAATAAACAGACTAAGCCTAATCGCAGACAAAGAATAGTTCTTGATCCTCACCGAGTCGCTTGGACAGGTTTAGAAAAAACTTTGCTTATTCTAGGAACCGTCATAACTTTAGGTATGATGACATTTTTAGTTTCTTCTAGTATTTCTGCAACTTCGGCTCAGCACGAGCTGATCAATGTTCAACAGTCAGTTACCAAGGAGCAAAATAAAGTTACCGATTTGCGTCAAGAAATTGGTGAGTTAACCTCAAGTGCAAGAATGAATAAAATTGCACGTGATAAAGGGTTAACTTTGATTGAAAAAAACATTAGGACAATTCACTAATGAAGAAAAACATTAGTAATTTGAAATTAAAAAAATCCAAAGCCCACGGCTACCGCTTTACGGTGGGGAGATTTCTCCAATTAGCTGTGGCTTTGGTTTTTCTTGTATTTGCAGCTAGATTTTTGTATATAGGTATATCAAAGACTGTTAATGGCCAGGATCTATCTAAACGTACTGAACAATTATATAAACGCAACCAAATTTTAAAGGCTACGCGTGGTACTATTTATGACCGTAATGGTTTAGCAGTTGCAGAAGATTCGCATCTTTATACTGTTTATGCGATTTTAGATAAATCTTCAATTAACTACAAAGATAAACCAGAGTATGTGCTAAATAAAAAGAAGACTGCTAGTAAGTTGGCAAAAGTTTTACCACTTTCGACCAGTAAAATTTTGAAGTACTTAAATCCAAAGAAGAAAGCATTTCAAGTTCAATTTGGGACCGCTGGTAGTGGATTAAGCAAAGACCAAAAAGATAAGATCGATGCAATGAAACTTCCTGGCATTAAGTTCTTAGAAACGCCGGCGCGGCTCTATCCAAATGGTAATTTTGCTTCCCATACGGTTGGTTTAGCCCAACCTGAATATGATAAGAAAACTGGCACGCAGAATTTAGTTGGAACAATGGGATTAGAAGCTTGGTATAATAACACTTTATCGGGGAAAGATGGTTACCAAATTTCTTCGGTAGATGCATCTAATTACCAAACACCAAATAATGAACAAAATTATAAGCCAGCTAAAAACGGAAATGATTTATACTTAACAATTGATTCGCAACTGCAAAACTATTTGGAAGATAGAATGACGGATGTGCAAAAGACATATAATCCAGTTGATTTAACTGCCGTAGTTGAAGATATGAAGACTGGTAAAATTTTAGCTGCATCTCAGCGTCCGACTTTTAATCCGCAAACAAAAAAGGATTTGAATAAATCTTATCGTAATATTTTGGTTCAAGATTCTTTTGAACCAGGTTCTGTATTTAAAGTCTTAACTTTGTCTGCCTCCGTTAATAGTGGTAACTATCATCCCAACCAGTATTACAATTCTGGGTCAGTGACTATTAATGGCACAACTATCCATGATTGGCAGACAAGTGGTTGGGGAAGTATCCCGTTCTCACAGGCATTTCCAAGATCGAGTAATACCGGATTTGTTCACATTGAACGCCAAATGGGTGCAAAAACTTGGCGTGAGTATCTGAATAGATTCCATATCGGTAAGAAAACAGGTGTTACCTTGCCAGGAGAACAACCAGGATTAATTGCATTTAAGTCACCAATTGATCAAGCTGTAACTAGTTTTGGGCAAGGCATTAATGTGAACGTTATGCAGATGATGCAGGCATACAGCAGTCTTGCTAATAATGGGCAAATGGTTAAACCACAGTATGTAGATAAAATTACTGATTCAGATGGTAAAACACTAAACGGTTACCAAATTAAAAAAGTAGGACAGCCTGTTTATTCACCCTCAACCCGTAAGGTTGTACTTGATAACATGAAACGGGTATTAAATAAGAAGATCGGTACAGGATATGCTTACAAGATGAGTGGTGATAGTATTGCCGTTAAAACCGGTACTGCACAAATTGCTAATCCTAAAGGTGGAGGATACCTGAAAGGGAATAGTAATTATATCTTTTCTGTTGTCGGTGTAACCCCTGCAGACCATCCCCGCTATTGTATTTACTTAACGATAAAGCAGCCGCGGCGCATGACTAAACCCGCTGAAACAATTTTATCTTCAATTTTCAAGCCAGTAATGAGCAGGGTCATTTTAATGTCTAAGAGTACTGAAAATGACTCGACAACTGTTACGGTACCTAAACTAAAGGGTATGTCTTATTCAGCAGCTGAGAAGAAAGCACAAAGTGTTGGTCTTTCAATTGTAAAAATTGGTAGTGGTAAAAAGGTAACCAATCAATTATATAAAGAAGGGCAAAAACAGGAGTCTGGTGGCCATATCTTTGTTTTAACGTCGGGTAAGATCACGTGTCCGAATATGAAAGGCTGGTCCTTTGATGATCTGCATCAATTTGCCAGTTTGGCAGACGTAAAACTTAGTGTTAAAGGAAATGGCAATGTACAGAGTCAGAGTATTAAACCAGGTGCCGTGTTGAAGTCCGGTGCAAGAATAAAAATTAATTTAAAGGAGTAGCATTATGCCATTTAGCATCATTGCATTAGTTAGTTCGTTAGTTTTAACCGCAATCTTTTTACCATGGTTGATTATTTTTATGCGTTCACACCATGAAGGACAGGAAATTCGTGATGAAGGACCAAAGTGGCATAAAAAGAAAAATGGAACACCTACGATGGGCGGGGTCATTTTTATCCTTGCCGCAACTGTTTCTACTGTTTGGGTAACAGCGTGGCAGCATCAATTAAATAAAACCGTTTGGATTTTACTTATCAGTCTTCTAGGTTATGGAATCATAGGTTTCCTTGATGATGGGATTAAGTTATACTACAAACGAAACCTAGGACTTCGTGCTTGGCAAAAATTATCGTTGCAAATTATTATTGCAATTGTAATCGTAATGATTGCTGCATCTGATAATTTCAAGTTTGGTTTATTTATTCCATTTATAGGGGTGGTAAATAATGTTGTGTTATTTACTGTTTTCATTATTTTCTGGTTAGTTGGTTTTTCTAACGCGGTTAATTTATCAGATGGATTAGATGGATTAGCAACAGGTTTATCTATCATTGCTTATGGAACTTATGCTTACTTGGCTTTTAAGCAAAATAATTTTGCTATTCTTGTTTTTTGTATGAGTGTAATTGGCGGTTTAATTACTTTCTTTATATTTAACCATAAGCCTGCGAAGATCTTTATGGGCGATGCTGGTTCATTGGCTCTAGGTGGTGGTCTTGCTGCTGTAAGTATTTTCTTAAATAGACCATGGTCGCTGTTACTAGTTGGGATCGTCTTTGTTTGTGAGACGGCCAGTGTAATTCTGCAAGTTATTTCTTTCCAAACAACTGGTAAGCGTATCTTTAAAATGACACCTATTCACCACCACTTTGAAATGTTAGGCTGGTCTGAGTGGAAAGTAGATATTGTCTTTTGGATAGTTGGCTTAATTGGCAGTATTTTGTATTTAATAATTTGGGGTTAATAAGATAAAAGATGAAACAGATCGACACGTATAAAGGTAAAAATGTTTTAGTTTTGGGTCTCGGCAAGAGTGGCTTTGCTGTAAGTAAATTATTACTTAAATTAGGTGCAAAATTAACTTTGAATGATAAAGCTAATTTGAATAATAATGCTAATGCAAAAAAGCTGGCAAAGCTTGGAGTTCATGTTATTGGCAGACATCATCCGGTAGAATTACTTGATCAAGAGCACTTTGATTATTTTGTTAAAAATCCGGGTATTCCTTATGAAAACCCAATGGTTAAAAAAGCAGAAGAATTAAAAATACCGATTATTACTGAACCTGAAATTGCTTTAAGTGTTAGCGATGCTCCTTATGTTTGTGTCACGGGATCAAATGGTAAGACCACTACGGTAATGCTTACCCAAAGGATTCTTGATCGGCATTTACAGAAGACGGGTCATCACGCTTACGCTGTTGGTAATATTGGTGTACCTATTTCAGAAGTTGTCCCCAAAGCTACAAAGGATGATATTTTAGTTGTAGAAATTTCTAGTTTCCAATTACTGGGAGTAACTGATATCGATCCAAAGGTTGCTGCAATTGTGGATATTTATAATCACGTTCATCTGGACTACCACAAAACATTTGCTAATTACGTGAATGCAAAACTAAATGTAACCCGAACTCAAACCGCTGATGATTATTTCATTGCTAATTTTGACCAAAAAAATATTTTAGCCAAAGAAAAAGCTACGACTAAGGCTAAAATTCAAACATTTTCAGAAAAAGATCCGAATGCTGATTATTTCATTGGCAAGAATTACCTTGAGAGTAAAAAAGAAAAGATTATGAAAATTTCTGACATAAAGTTACCGGGAGTTCATAATCAACAAAATGCGTTAGTAGCCATTGCTATTTCTAAGTTAATGGGTGCCGATAATGAGGATATTCAAGCTGTTCTTAGCACCTTTACTGGTGCCAAACACCGTTTGCAATATGTTATGACTTTAGATGGAAGAAAAGTTTATAATGACTCAAAGTCAACCGACATTGAAGCCGCTAAGGTTGCGATTTCTTCCTTTGATTCTCCTGTGGTTTTAATTGCCGGTGGGCTTGACCGTGGTTTTACCTTTGATACTCTGGTTCCTGTATTAAAAAAATATGTTAAGGCAATTGTCTTATATGGCGAAACCAAATACCTTTTGGCAGATGCTGCCAGAAAGGCTGGTATTAAAGATATTGTGATTGAAAACATTCTGCAGGAAGCCGTTCCGAAAGCATATGAATTAACCAAACCGGGGGATGTTCTATTATTTTCACCCGCATGTGCTTCGTGGGATCAATTCAAGACTTTTGAAAAACGTGGAGATTATTTTGTAAACTTTGTTAAGGATTTGAAGACTAAATAAAATGAGAGTTATTTTTACAGGTGGCGGCACTGGTGGCCACATTTATCCAATTATGGCAATTATTGAACGTTTAAAACAACGCAAGATTTCAACAAACGATGAGATTCTATTTGTTGGTACGAAAAAAGGCTTAGAGTCAAAAATTGTCCCTGCTGCAGGAGTCAATTTCAAGACAATACGGATTCAAGGTTTTAATCGCAAACACCTATTAAAGAATTTTGAAACAATTGAATTATTTATCCGTGCTACCAAAAAAGCTAAAGAAATTTTACGTGATTTCAAACCAGATGTTGTTGTTGGTACCGGTGGCTACGTAAGTGGTGCTATGGTTTATGAAGCTGCTAAAATGCATATTCCAACTATGATTCATGAATCTAATTCAGTAGTTGGTGTGGCTAATAAATTTTTGGGTCACTACGTTGACAAGATTTGTTACACATTTGATGATGCTGCTAATCAATTTTCAGAGAAGAAAAAATTGGTTAAAACGGGTAACCCACGCTCACAGCAGGTTCTTAGTTTACATGAAAAAGAAATAGATTTGCAGAGTAAGTGGGGATTAAATCCCAAGATTCCAACTGTTCTCGTATTTGGTGGTTCTCGTGGAGCACTTGCAATTAATAGAATAATGCTTAAATCACTGTTGCAATTAAAGAAGAAACCATACCAAATTATTTGGGCAACAGGAACCTATTACTATGACGCAGTTCAGAAGAAGTTAAAGGATATCGATTATGGTCAAAATATTAAAATTTTACCGTATATTCAAGATATGCCTGCACTTTTACCAGAGATGACCTGTGTAGTTTCTCGATCTGGAGCAACTAGCATTGCTGAGTTTACGGCTTTAGGCGTCCCCGCAATTTTAATTCCGAGTCCTAACGTAACGCATAATCACCAGATGAAGAATGCGGTTGATCTTGAAAAGGCCGGTGCTGCATTGGTTATTCCTGAAAATGATTTGAATCCCAATAACTTTATTTCCTCTATTGATCATATTTTGTTAGACGAAAAATATGCTGAAGAAATGAGCAAAGCTTCCAAAGCTTTGGGTGTTCCAAATGCATCAGATCAGGTAATTAAAGTTATGGAAGAAATTTCCCGCTAGAAAGTAGGTGAGACAGATGCCCAAAAAGCGAGTGACTAAGATTGATCCTAAAAAAGAATTATCACCTTATTTAAATCATCAATCTAATCAACATAAAAATAATAAAAAGGAAGCTAAAGTTTCTGCCTCACTCGCAAATTTACATGCTGAACGTAAAATTTCTTTAGTTCGGCGATTAGGTTTGATTATTACTATTTCATTGCTTTTTATTATTGGGTTAGGTTATTACATATCACCTTTAGCCGATGTTGGTAGTGTTCAAGTAGAAGGAGCTGCTGATTTACCGCCTGAACAAGTTGTAGAAAATTCTGGGATCAAAGCTAGTGATAAAGTTTTTGATTACTTATTTCACCAGAAGAATTTAGGTCACCGATTAGGCGATAAATATCATGAAATTCAAAATGTTGGAGTTAAGTTAAATCATTTTAATCGACTAGTTTTAAAAGTTAATGAATATCCAACAATTGGTTATATTAAAGAAGGTAGTAACTACCGAAAAATTTTAGCTGATGGAAAAGTTGGAAGTAGGTCTTTGCCATGGGCTAAAGTTGATCAGGATAAGCCATTTTTCGTTGGATATAATCACATGGTTTCATTAGAAAAAGACCTTGAACTATTTGATGGTTTTCCACAGGATTTTAAAAATAAAGTGAAACTGCTTAGTGGGAATACTCGTCGTGGTTCACAAATAATTCTTGTGATGAAAGATGGTAATGTAGTTATTGGAAATATTTCTACACTTAACGATAAGCTGAAATACTATAATGAGATTAAATCTAAAGCGGATAAAAATAGTTTAATTGATTTAGAAGTAGGAGCTTTTAGTAGACCACTTACATCAAGTGAAAAGAAAGCTTATGGCATTTCATAAGTTGTATTTAAACACTTTTTATGTTAAAACTTTTCAAGGCAGTTAATATATGGGGGCTTAATTTTGGACAATTCAAATCTTCTGGTGGGACTAGACATAGGTACCACGAGTGTGAAAGCAGTTGTAGCCGATTCAGGCAAAGTAATTGGTGCCGTTGCTATTCCTAATAAGGGAATGCGGCATGGTAAAATAGTTGATATTGATCAAACGGCTAGCGCAATTAGCCGTGCATTAAAGGAAATTGCAGAAAAGACGAATACAACTATTTATCGTGTAGTAACTGGTATCCCAGTTGGTATGTTGCAGTTAAAGACCACTAGCGATTTGATCAATGTTGGTGATAATGGTCAAGAAATTGGCAATAAAGATGTAAAAAGAGTTCTACAGGCTGCAATTGAATCTGCGGTAAAAGATGAACGTGAACCAATTGTATTTTTACCTAGTAGTTTCTTGATTGATGGTAAAACTGATGTTGATGATCCACGAAAAATGATTGCGCATTCATTAGCTGTTCGTGGCATTTTGTTAACTGCTCCTGCTAGCCCACTTCATAATATTAAGAAAGCTATTGAAAGAGCTGGTTACCAAAATAATTTCTTTGTTCCAACTCCACTTGCGATTGCCAGTGTGGCTTTGGATGAAAGTGAAAGAACATTTGGGTCAATCATTCTTGATCTTGGTGGTGGAGTAACCACTGCCACAGTTATTCATGATGGTCAAATTAAATATGCCAATATTGATCTTGAAGGTGGTAGTGATATCAGTAATGATATTTCAGTTGTTCTCAGTACCTCTAAGAAAGACTCAGAACAGATAAAATTGGACTACGGCTTTGCTGATCCTAAACTTGCCTCTAAAAAAGATCAATTTGCCGTTAACAGTGTTGGTTCATATGGCCAAAAAATGGTTGATGAAGTTTATCTTAGTGAAATTATTAATGCTAGGTTAATGCAAATAATTAACCGCCTCGGTAAAGGTTTAGCAAAACATGGTGCTTTAAAGTTACCTGGTGGTGTTATTATTACAGGTGGAAGCAGTTTGCTTCAAGGAATTGATGCTTTAGTTGCGGATAGATTAGGAGTTAAAACACGTATTTATCAACCTGATCAAATGGGGATGCGTAATCCTATTTATACTGCAGCTTATGGGATCGTTAATTATGCATATAAGATGTCTGATATTGACTTTTTGGTTGATAGTGCAATTTATGGTAATGAAGTTTTAGGGCAATTTGAGGAGCCAGTTCAAGAAAGTAGCAAAATTTCTAAAAGACCGGTTACTGCTAGTGAAACTGAAACAAAAGAAGCATATAATAGACATAAATTGCCCAGAAGTGAAAGATCTCCAGAGAATAGACAAAAGAATGATAATCAAAATAAAAGTAAGGGCATCAAGAATTTCTTTAAAAAGTTCTTTGATTAAAGGTGGTTAATTAGATGGATTTTACGTTCGATTCAGACGACAATAAAAATGCTGTCATTAAAGTAATTGGTGTCGGTGGTGCCGGTGGTAATGCTGTTAATCGAATGATCGATGACGGCGTACAAGGTGTTTCTTTCATCGCAGCCAATACTGATGTGCAAGCATTAAATAGTAATAAGGCTGAGAATAAGATTCAATTAGGACCTAAATTGACTAGAGGTTTAGGTGCTGGTTCACATCCAGAAGTAGGTCAAAAAGCTGCTGAGGAAAGTGAACAAACTATTGAAGATGCACTTAAGGGTGCAGATATGATTTTTATCACTGCCGGAATGGGCGGTGGTACTGGTACCGGTGCTGCTCCTATAGTGGCAAAAGTAGCTCGTGAAACGGGTGCTTTAACAGTAGGCGTGGTTACACGCCCATTTAGTTTTGAAGGGCCAAAACGCTCAAAAAACGCTGCTGAAGGAATTACTCAGTTAAAGCAGTATGTTGATACATTAGTTATCATAGCAAATAACCGTTTGTTAGAAATGGTTGATAAGAAGACACCCATGATGGATGCCTTTAAGGAAGCCGATAACGTATTAAAACAAGGTGTACAAGGTATTTCAGATTTAATTACTTCAACTGACTACGTTAACTTAGACTTTGCCGATGTTAAGACAGTTATGGCCAATCAAGGTGCTGCTCTTATGGGGATTGGTAGAGCCAGTGGTGAAAACAGAACAGTTGAAGCTACTAAACTGGCAATTTCTTCTCCATTGCTGGAAGTTTCAATTGATGGTGCAAAACAAGTCTTGCTGAATATTACCGGTGGACCTGACTTAACTTTGTTTGAAGCTCAAGATGCATCAGAAATAGTTTCAAAAGCAGCTGGTGATGACGTTAACATTATCTTTGGTACTTCAATTAATCCTAATTTAGGTGATGAGGTCGTGGTAACTGTTATTGCAACTGGCATCAGTTCAAAGGCTGAAGAAGAAGCTTCAAAGCAACTTCCTGGACATAGTCATCAGGTTAAAGCTAAGGCAAGTAATAGGCCTGAAAAAGCAGAAAAAAAAGTAACTACTGCTCCTCAAACTAAACCCGAAAAAGAGGATCAAAAACCAGAACAAAAATCTAGTGAAGAATCAGCTCCAAAACACAAGACAATGGTTGATCCAACCAGTGTTTGGGGTTTGAATGATAATGATCAAGGTTCAAGAAGGAATACTTCAAATGATTCACAAACTGACAAGAATAAATTAAATTCATCTGATGATGATCAAAACAGTATTTCACAAATTGAAACCAGTGCTCAAAGCGATGACGATAATGATGATATTCCATTCTTTAAGCATCGTGGCGAAAACTAGTAGGAGGTAGAATACATGGCTTTTAATAAATTAGGTAAGTTTTTTGGTATTTCAAATGAAGATGATATGACCGATGATGAGGAATACACCGGAGATCAAGAAACTGAGGATGAAGATGATGTTCCAATGAATAACGTTAACCGGGACAAAGTAGTTTCAATTAAATCTAGAATGAATTCTTCCAAGAGTAAGATTGTTTTATACGAACCACGTGTATACTCAGATGCTAAAGATGTTGCTCAAAATTTACTGAGCAATAAAGCAGTTATCATTAATTTTAGCAGAATGGATGATAGTTCTGCTCGAAGAATAGTTGATTTTATTACTGGAACTGTTTACGCACTTAACGGTGAAATTCAAAGAATTGGTGATAAAATCTTTTTGGCAACCCCACCTAAATTTGTTACTGACGGTAAAATCAGTGATTTAGTAGATAAGAAAGATAATTTGAGTTAATGGCAAACTTTATTTATTACGTTATATACGTAATTAATTGGATTATTTGGCTATATTGTATTTTCATTGTGATTGACGCAATTATGAGTTGGGTACCATTTTTACGAAATTCTGTAATTGGTAAATGGCTTGATAAAATTGTAAATCCTTATTTGAATGTTTTCAGAAAAGGACCCATTCAAAAATTAGCCTATTCAACCGGCATAGATTTATCTGCGTTAATTGGGTTATTGGTGTTGTATTTTATTCAAGATTATGCACTTCAATGGATTCAAAATATTTTGTTTAGGTTGATAGGCTGATGAAAAAACGACAAGCAAGTAGCTTCTATCCATATTTTGAACAAGAAGAGAAATCGACAGTCGATAAGATGGTCGGTTTTTTTAATCGCATTGTTTTTAAGCATGGTGCAATACTAACTGATTTCTTGGATCCTGGGCAACGGGATATTTTGAAAACAGTTGCGGGTAACGACGCTTTCATTCAAGAATTCGGTGGTTTTGCAGATGCAGAAAAGATGCGCGTTTACTTAAGTGAAGAGTGGGAAAATTTACGTCCATCCGATTATCAAGTATCCGCGTTTGAAATTGTATATCCTGCTAAATTCGTTAAATTAAGTCATAGTTCTATTCTTGGTACGTTAGCTAATTCTGGAGTTGAAACTGATACGTTTGGTGATATTATCACTGATGGTAACGGTAAGTGGCAATTTTTTGCCAAAACTGAGCTAAAGAATTTTTTCTTAGAACAGATTAAACGTGTTGGTCGAACGCAAGTGAAGATAAAAGAAATTCCTTTACGAAATATTCTTATTTCTGAAGATGATAGTGTTCAAAAGACGGAAATAATTGCGTCACTGCGGATTGATGCGGTATTAGCTGGTTTAAGTAAGAATAGCCGGGGTCAAATAAAAAAAGCAATTAAAAATAAATTAGTTAAAATAAATTGGCATGGCACGGAAGATTCTAATATAATGGTAAAAGTAGGGGATGTCCTTAGTCTTAGACATTTTGGTAGGAGTAAAATTATGGACATTTCAGCGACTAGAAAAGGTAAATATAAGGTGGTGCTAAAAGTTTGGCAGACAAAAAGACACGGGTAAAGAAGTTAACCCCAATGGATATTCATAATAAAGAATTTAAGCATCGCGGATTTAAAGGCTATGATCGCCGTGAAGTAGATGGCTTTCTTGATAAAGTTGTTAGTGATTATGGCGATGCTTTAGATGAAACATCTGATTTAAAGAATAAAGTTGTAAAGCTTAATGATAAAGTAGATAAGTTGCAAGCCCAAGTTGATAAATATAATCAAATGGATAAGTCAGCTAAAGAAGCTGTAACAGACGCTAAAGAAAAGGCACAAAAGATTATAGATGACGCTAGAAATCAAGCGGCTATTGATACTGATTATCAAAAGCAACAACAGGATGTATTAAAGAGTGACTACAAGCGATTAAAGCAAGAAGTTAGTCAATTTCGTAAACACGTTCAAAAATTATTACAAAGCCAAATTGATGATTTAAATGATCAGGGATGGCAACATGCTTTAGACAGATATTTCCATACTGACCGTTTTTATCCACCTGATGGCTCAGAACCAATTCCGTCAGCTAGTGAAGATGATATCGATGGAGTTGACAGTGATGACTCAGATGACGTAGACTCAGTGGATGAACCTAAGCCAATGACAGGTGATAGTCCAAGTCATGAGACATTAAATGCAAAACCTAAGTTGAAAAACAATTCAGGAGCTAAGATAATATTTCCTGATGACAACAAGGATAACAACTAATAAAAATATAAACTGACAGTAAAACTGAAAAGCAATAACAGCGAGTTAGCGTTGGTGGAAGGCTAACAAAAGAGCTTAACGGTTGATCAGCTGTCTAAGAGTTTGTACGTTAATTACACGATACGTAATATTAAGTGGAGCTTAACAGCTCAATTTAGGTGGTACCACGAATAACCTCGTCCTAATTTTTAGGACGAGGTTTTTTAGAAAGGAATAATTGAATGAGAATCAAGAAAACTCTTAATTTAGGTAAAACTAAATTTAAAATGAGGGGAAACCTTCCTGTACGTGAGGCCCAGTCGCAGAAAAAATGGGAAGAAAATAAATTATATGAACAAAGACTAAAGTTAAATGAAGGGAAACCTCATTTTGACTTACATGATGGTCCTCCGTTTGCAAACGGCAATATTCATATGGGTCATGCCATGAACAAAATTTCCAAAGATATTATTGTTCGCTTTAAGAATATGAATGGTTACTATGCTCCGTTTGTACCAGGATGGGATACTCACGGCCTTCCAATTGAGCAAGAACTTGCTAAAAAGGGTGTAGATCGTAAAACGATGGATCGAGTCAAATACCGTAACCTTTGTAAAGACTATGCTGTAAAAGAAATTAAGAAGCAGATGAGGGACTTTAAGCGTCTTGGAGTTATGGCTGATTGGGATCACCCGTATATTACTTTACAGCCAAAGTACGAAGCTGAAGAAATTCGTATTTTTGGTAAGATGTATGAAAAAGGCTATATTTACAAGGGTAAAAAGCCTGTTTACTGGTCTCCATCAAGTGAATCAACTTTAGCAGAAGCGGAAGTTGAATATCATAATGATAAGTCGCCATCAATTTATATTGCATTTCCAGTAAAAGATGGTAAGGGAATTTTAGATCCTAAGAATACCTACTTTGTAATTTGGACAACAACTCCGTGGACAATTCCGTCAAACCAGGGTATTACTGTTAACCCCCAATTTGATTATTCAGTAGTTAAAGTTGGCGATAAGCGCTATGTAATCGGTACTAACCGCCTTGAAGCTGTTGCTAAAGATTTGGGTTGGAAAGATTACAAGGTTGTCCAGCACATGAAAGGAACAGACATGGACCAGATGGTTGCCAAACACCCACTGTATGACCAAGATTCATTAGTTATGAACGCAATGCATGTTACTGCTGACGATGGTACTGGTTTAGTTCATACTGCATCAGGTTTTGGTGAAGATGACTTTAACGTTGCACAGCGTTATGGGTTACCAGTATTTAGTCCTATTGATGCTCAAGGACGTTTTACAAAGGATGTTCCTGATCCAGATTTGGTTGGCATGTTTTATGATGATGCTAACAAAGTCGTCAGTGAAAAATTAAAGAAGTCCGGTAACTTACTTAAACTTGGCTTCTTTACCCATGCCTATCCCCATGATTGGCGGACAAAGAAACCAGTAATTTACCGGGCAACTACGCAGTGGTTTGCCTCAATTGATAAGATTAGACAACAGATCTTAGACCAAATCGATAAGACTAAATTTATTCCTTCTTGGGGTAAAACTCGTCTTTACAACATGATTAAAGATCGTGGCGACTGGGTAATTTCACGTCAGCGTGCTTGGGGAGTCCCACTTCCAATCTTTTATGCAGAAGATGGTACACCGATTGTTACTCCAGAAACGATTGAACATATTGCACAAATTTTTGCAAAAGAGGGGTCAAATGCCTGGTATACTCATACCGCGAAAGAATTACTGCCAGATGGTTTCACTTCTAAACACTCACCAAATGGGAAATTTAGAAAAGAGAAAGATATTCTGGATGTATGGTTTGATTCTGGTTCTTCACACCGTGCAGTTCTGGAACAGAGGAAGAATTTACATTTTCCAGCTGACCTTTACCTTGAAGGTAGTGACCAGTACCGTGGCTGGTTCAACTCTAGTTTAATTACTTCAGTTGCTACAACTGGCGTGGCACCATATAAAGGAATCTTCTCCCAAGGTTTTGTACTGGATGATAAAGGACATAAGATGTCTAAGTCACTGGGTAATGTAATTTCACCTAACGATGTTATCAAACGTATGGGAGCTGAGATAATTCGTTTGTGGGTAGCCTCCGTTGATACTACATCGGACGTTTCCGTTTCTTATGATATTTTGCAGCAAACTTCAGAAAGTTACCGTAAAATCAGGAATACTTTCCGGTATATGCTTGCTAACACTAGCGACTTTGATCCAGCAGAAAATCGGGTAGCTTATAAAGATTTACGTTCAATTGATCAATATATGGAAGTTAAGTTGAATCATTTGATTAAAGACTGTATTGCTTCTTATAATAAATTTGACTTTACGGCTGTTTATAAGAAGGTTTTTAACTTTATCTCAAATGATTTATCTGCATTTTACTTAGACTTTGCTAAAGATGTTCTGTATATTGAAAGTAAAGATAGTCATGCTCGCCGGTCAATGCAGACGGTTATCTATGATTCAGCTGTTAAGTTAGATAAAATTTTAACGCCAATCTTACCGCATACGATGGAAGAAGTATGGGGCTTCTTAAACGAAAAAGAAGATTATGTTCAACTTGCAAATATGCCTAAGATTGAAAACTACGCTAATCATGATCAATTACTCAATGATTGGGGTAAGTTTATGAATCTTCGTACTGATGTATTGAAAGCATTAGAAGATGCAAGAAACAAGAAGTTGATTGGTAAGTCATTTGAAGCTGCGGTAACTATCTATCCAGATAAAGAAACCAAGGCAATGCTTAATGATTTAGATGCTGATTTCAGACAAATTTTAATCGTATCGAAATTAACCATTGCTGATGGGAAAGTTCCTGCAGACGCTAAGCAATATGCCAATGCAGCAATTGTTGTTAAGCATGCTGAGGGAGAGATTTGCCCACGTTGTCGGATGATCAAGACCGATATTGGCAAAGATTCAGAATTCCCGATGCTTTGTGGTCGTTGTGCAGCCATTGTTAAAAATAATTTCCCAGAAGCAGTTCAAGAAGGATTAGAGAAATAATGCGTTTAGGTACTGTAAAACAATTTGATAGTGGCAGCAGTTATGGATTCATTGATGATGATCAAAATCATAAATCATACTTTGTTTTTTATACTGCCATTAAAGAAGAAGGCTATAAGCGCCTTAAGGTAGGTCAAAGGGTAAGTTATCAACTTGCTCAAGGAAAGAATGGCCTGCAGTGTGTAAATGTGTATTTAGCTGATTCAAAAGAAGGGGATTAAATGAGTTTAAAAGAAAAAGAAATTTCTTCCAAATCGATTTTCAAAGGTCGGTTGATTGATCTTTCTGTTAGGACCATAAAGTTACCTAACGGTGAAACTTCGACCAGAGAAATTGTAAACCACCAACCAGCCGCCGCTGTTATTGCCATTAATAAAAAGCAACAGATGCTTTTGGTTGAACAGTGGCGTGAACCCATTAAGCAGCTTACGATCGAAATTCCGGCGGGTTTGATTGATCCTACGGATGCTAGTCCGCTTGACGCAATGAAACGGGAATTAAACGAAGAGGGCGGCTACCATGCCGATTATTGGGAGAAAATTACGGAAATTTATTCATCTCCTGGTTTTACTAATGAAAAACTATACCTGTTTTATTGTGATACGTTGACTAAGTTGCAAGAAAAAAGGTCACTTGATTCCGATGAATTTTTAACTAGTCACTGGTATGATTTAGAGGAATTAAAAAAGCTATCTGCAAAAGGAAAAATTGTGGATGCGAAAACTGCGTATGCAATCAGTGTATGGGAAAATATGCTGTTAACAGGCGCAGAAACAAAGGAAGATAATGACTGAGAAACGATCTGATTATCGAAAAAAGCACACTAAAAAAAAGCGTGGGCATGTTTTTGATAAATTTAAATCAGCTTTTAATGATGATGAACAAGAAGATGTAGATGTTAATTCAGATTTTCAGCGAAATCCAGAAGATGCACGTCCACTAAGAGAGGACAATGAAGAAAATCTTCAAAGCTCTGAAGTTGATGATAAAATGCCATCTGAGGAGAAGGGTCTAAGACTGAAAAAAAGGTTAGACCGTGCTATTCTGATAGTATTTATTTTGATTGTTCTAGTATTATTAGCATTGTTTCATTTGTAGAATAGTTGGGGGTAAAAATGAAGATAGCAATTATTGTCCCAATGGAAATTGAGGCAGCATATTACGGTAAGCATTTTCACTCAGGGGAAAAAGAAATGTTCGGATCAACAGAATTCGAGCATTTTTCTGTTAACGGTAATGATATTTATCTGGGCCTGAGTGGAATCGGTAAGGTTCAAGCGGCTATGAATTTAGCGAACTTGTTAACCAGTGTTGACGTAGACATGATTTTTATGACGGGTTCGGCTGGGTCGATGAATAAAGATGTTCATCGTGAAGATTTGATTTTGCCGAATAGTTTTACTTATCATGATGCACACAATACTTTAGCCGGTGATTATGTGGAGGGGCAAATTCCCCACGAACCGGCTAGGTTTAAGTTGGATTCACCTGAACGTGCCCAATTTGGTAAATATCTAAAAGAAAAGGGTGTTAATTATAAAGAAGGTTTAATCGTAACCGGTGATTCCTTTATTGCCTCAGACGTGCAGAAGGTACCGATTAAAAATAACTTTCCTGATGCACTCGGTGTAGAGATGGAAGGTGCGGCTTTTGCTCAAGTTGCATATCATTTTAAGAAGCCATTAATTGCTATGCGAGCCATTTCCGATAATGGTGATGAGAATGCTGATAATGATTTTGACAGTTTTGTTAAAAAAGTCGGTGCTAAAGCCGCAAAGTTAATTTGTGATTATATTGAAGAGATGGATTAAGCATGTCGGAAATTTACTTGGATAATGCTGCAACTACGCCAATGTCTCCTAAGGTAATTGATCGTATTACCGATGAAATGAAAAATGATTTTGGTAATGCTTCAAGCACTTATGAGATTGGTCGTCATGCCCGTAGTGTTATCAATAAAGCACGCCAGCAGATTGCCCAGGCGATTAATGCCAAAGATAACGAAATTATCTTTACTTCTGGTGGTTCAGAAAGCAACAATACTGCAATTTTTGGTACTGCATATAGCCGTAAGAATATTGGGAAACATATTATTACAACTAAAATTGAACATCCATCAGTACTTAACCCGATGAAACGATTGGAAAGTGAAGGTTACAAAGTCACTTATCTGGATGTCGATGAAACGGGTCATATTTCTTTAAGTGATTTAAAAAAAGCTTTAACTCCGGATACCATTCTTGTTTCCATCATGGCTGTTAACAATGAAGTTGGCAGTATTATGCCCCTTGAAGAGATCGGTCAGATAGTAAAAAATAGCAACGCATATTTTCATGTTGATGCCGTCCAAGGGATAGGGAATATTGACATTGATGTTAAGAAGATGAACATCGATTTATTATCGACCTCTGCACATAAAATTAATGGCCCCAAATTTTTAGGATTTTTATACGAAAATGAAAACATTCATATTCCCAGCCTAATTTTAGGTGGCGAGCAAGAAACTAAGCGTCGTGCCGGCACGGAAAACGTTCCTGGAATTGCTGGCTTTGGTGAAGCGGTTAGTGAAATTGCGGCAATTAGTAAAAAAGACTTACAGACCAAATACAAGCATTTTCAAGATATTATTTTACAAAAACTTGATTCTGCGGGTATTAAATACGAAATTAATGGTGGTCGGGGTAAAAATGTATCTTACCACGTATTAAATTTACGGCTTAACGGCATTTCTACTGCGGTTTTACAGACTAATTTAGATTTAGCGGGTTATGCGGTCTCTGCGGGATCTGCATGTACCGCCGGATCATTAGAACCATCACATGTTTTAATTGCTTGTTTTGGTAAAGATTCTCCTAGGATAAATGAGTCGATCAGAATTTCTTTTGGTCGGTATAATTCTGATGAAGAGGTTAATTCTTTTGCAGATCAATTGGTTAAAATTGCAGGTAAATTTCAAGCAAAGGATAAATAATTGCTTTCGAAATTAAATTAACTTATTATAAATAAGTGAGGTAAATTATGGCAAATACAGTTGTAATTAATGGTGATAATCGTAAATTTACGTTGAGTCCTGACATCAAGCTTTATGCCTTGATGGATGCAGGTTTTACAAAGACGGTGAGGGGTAATTTTGATTACGAACATCCGTTGTATAATGATTCCCCTTATAATGCACCGACAAAACTTAAAATGACTATTAATAAGCAATTATCGCATTTAACGATGGTCGTAACTGATCGCAATGGTTTGCAAAAAGTAAATATTTTTAAGAACAAGCAATTGGCTCCGACAGTAAAACTTTTAAACTATATTTTAAAGGATTTTGAGGAGCGTAAAATTCTCGTTCAAGTAAAGGATTGATTGGATGACAAAGAAAACTAGGATTGTTGTTGGAATGAGTGGAGGCGTTGACTCATCAGTTTCAGCACTTTTACTCAAACAGCAAGGCTATGATGTTGTTGGTGTTTTCATGAAAAATTGGGATGACACCGACGATTCTGGTGTTTGTACCGCTACTCAAGACTATGATGACGTTAAAAAGGTAGCTGATAAAATTGGTATACCGTATTATTCAATTAATTTTGAAAAAGAATATTGGCACCGGGTCTTTGAATATTTTTTGAACGAATATAAAAAAGGTAGAACCCCTAACCCAGACGTAATGTGCAACAGTCAGATAAAATTTAAGTCCTTTTTAGATTTTGCAATGAACCTGGATGCTGATTATATTGCAATGGGTCATTACGCAAAGACAGTAACAGATGAAAATGGTGTAACACATATGTTGCGGCCGAAGGATGGCAATAAGGACCAGACTTATTTTTTAAGTCAACTTAACCAAAAGCAAATTAGCAAGGTTATTTTCCCATTAGCTGATTTAACTAAGCCCCAAGTACGTGAAATAGCCCAAAAAAGTGGTTTGGCAACTGCAAAGAAGAAAGATTCGACTGGGATTTGCTTTATTGGAGAGAGAAACTTTCGAAAATTCTTGAGTGAGTTTTTACCGGCTAAGGCAGGTAAAATGGTAACCCCAGATGGCCAAGTTGTTGGTAAACATGCCGGATTAATGTATTACACCATTGGGCAAAGATCGGGTTTAGGTCTAGGTTCAACCAAAGAATCTACCGATCCCTGGTTTGTTGTTGGTAAAGACATGAAAAAGAATGAATTGATCGTTGAGCAGGGCTACGATAGTAAACTGCTTTATGCTACTGAGCTTAAAGCAAGTGGTATGTCGTTTTTTACTGGTCAGCCTGATCATGATTTTAAAATTCATTGCAGTGCCAAATTTCGCTACCGTCAGCCAGATGTAGCGGTGACCGTTGAGTACCATGCAGCAGACAATACTGCAACCGTTTATTTTGACGATCCTGCACGTGCTGTCACGCCAGGACAGGCGCTTGTTTTATATAATGGTGAAGAATGTTTGGGCGGTGGCAATATTGATTGTGCTTACCAAAATGATAAAAAGTTGCAATTAGTTTAATTAATGAAATTTTTTAAGAAAGAGAAAAATGCATGCTGCATTTTCCCCTTTTTCTTTTGATTTTTTAAATGCTAAACTAAACAAGTAAATTATTGATAGAAAAGAGCTTAAAATGTATAAAATTATTGCCTGTGACCTGGATGAAACTTTACTTGACAGCAATACCCACGTGCCAAAAAGAAATCGGGAGGCAATCAAAAAAATTACGCAAAAGGGAATTAAATTTGTGCCAGCGACAGGCAGGGGTTATGTCTCAGTTGCGAAAACTCTGAAAGAAATTGGTTTGTTTGATAAACCAAATCAGTATGTTATTTCTTTCAATGGTGCTTGCATTACTGAAAATAAAAGTAATCGGATTATGTATTTTCAGGGACTCAGTTTTGATAAAGCGAATGAGCTTTACCAGTTAGGCTTGAACTATGATGTTTGTATTCATGTTTACACGAAAGATATGCTCTATGTTTATAAACCAGCTCCTGATGAAATAGATTATTTAACTGGCCGGCACCACTTTAAGATTATTAATGAGCAAAATATTTCTTTCTTAAAGGGACAGGAAATTGCTAAAGTACTCTATGAAAATACTGATATGAATTATTTACGTAAGGTAGCCGCTGATTTAGGTAAAAAAACGGATGATTTGGATGTATCTTATTCCTCTAACCGTTACTTGGAATTTAATCATTCTGGTGTGAATAAAGGAGCGGGGCTTTTGCGTTTAGCTAAAAATTTAGGTGTTAAACCAACGGAAACGATGGCATTAGGTGATAATTTTAACGATTTAGCAATGATCAAAGCCGCCGGCCTTGGTGTTGGCATGCAGAATACTAACCCAAGGATGATAAAGCAGTGTGACGTAATTACTTCAGCTAATAATAATCAAGGTGGAGTAGCTGAGGCAATCGGGAAGTATGTCTTAGGCAGTTAATCAAAAGCTGTTTATTTGTTACAATATTCTCAAATGATAAGTGATTGGAGATAACTGCTAATGCAAATTTATTTTGTTCGTCATGGGAAAACTGAATGGAACCTGGCAAGCCGTTTTCAGGGTGGTCACGGAGATTCACCATTATTGCCCCAAAGCTTAAAAGATATAAAGAAGCTGGGTAAGCATTTGAAGGGTACCAAATTTCGAGCTATTTTTGCTAGTCCGCTCGACCGTGCCTTTAATACTGCACAGGGAATTGATGATGCAATGAATGCTAATTTACCCGTTATTATTGACGAAAGATTACGTGAGTTTAACCTTGGCGATATGGAAGGCATGAAATTTGCTGATGCAAAAAAGAAATTTCCCAAACAAATCGATAATTTCTGGCATCATCCCGAAAAGTATGATCCGACGGAACTTCATGGCGAGACTTACGAACACGTTATTCAACGAGGGAAAAACTTTGCCCGTGAAGTAGCACACCGCTTTCCTAACGAAAATGATAAAATTTTGGCTGTTAGCCATGGTGCAGCTCTTTCAGCAATTATGGGTGGGTTATTAGGCTACCCTCTAAAAGATGTACGTAAACGTGGCGGTTTAAGCAATACCAGTTTGAGCATCTTAGAAACAAAAGACGGTGGTAAAACTTTTCATCCGGTTGTTTGGGATGAAACGGATTATTTAGGCCGAAAATTATCAAAGACGGATTCACTCTAATGAATAAAAAAATAGCTAAATTATATGACGCGGGTAAAACTGACCGCGCCATTCACTTATTGATAAAACAAATTGATGCTCATCCTAAGAATGTTGATAATTATCTGCAGTTATCTACTTATCTTTTAGAACAAGGCAGCCCAGACCAAGCAACCAAATTACTTGAAGAAGCTAAACATTTGGTAGAAAAACCGCGTGATTTAGATTACAACTTAGCTGTTTGTTACTACATGCAAGGCGATTTTGATAAGGCATTGAATTTACTTGATCAGATTCCTAACGATGATCTGGTTTTATACCAAAAAGCATTGGTGTATTTAAAGTTAGGTAAGAAACGAAAAGCTCTTGCATTTGCATTAACCGTTAAGCAAGTAGATAACCGCGTTAGGGAACTTCTGGGTGATATTTGGCTGAGCCTTGGGGATATGAAGCAGGCTAAAACAAACTTTACCCAGATACCTGAGGAAGAGCGGTCAGCGAAAGTTAATTTCTTACTCGGGGTAACGCTTTTTGCTTATAATCGTGACCGTGCTGAGAAATATTTTACTCGTTCTAAAAAAATGGATAAGAAGTATTATCAAACTGCCAAAAATCAGTATGCATCAATCTTAAAGATGCTCAGTGGCAAAGGAAAAAAGAATGGTTGAATTTACAGGCAAAATAAACGGGATCGTTTTTGAAAATGATCAAGATTTGTATAAAATTTTGGACGTTGAAATCGTTGGCGAATTAAAAGGCTATTCTAGGGATGAAATTAAGGTTACCGGAAGTTTTGGAGACGTTCAGGTAAACGGTAGTTACCGTTTTGAAGGGAAGCTTGTTATGCATAACAAGTTTGGACTGCAATTTCGTGCCAGCAGCTATAAACAAATTTTGCCACACGAAGAGGGTAGCTTGACCCGATATTTAAGTTCTGATAAATTTCCAGGAATTGGTAAAAAAGCTGCTGGTAAAATTATTAATGCACTTGGTTTGAATGCCTTATCTGTTTTAAAAGAGAAACCATCTAAAATTGATACTTTGTCTTTAACCCAAAAGCAAAAAGATACCCTTTTGTCTGGAGTCAATTCAATCGATTCATATTCAGAAATTATTCTAAAGTTGGCACAATTTGGAATTAATAAAAAAGTCGCTGGGCGGTTATACCAGCTATATCATGGCGATACCTTAAAGAAGTTACAGGCAGACCCTTATGCTTCAGTGGCAGAAGTTACCGGTTATGGTTTTAAGAGAGCTGATCAATTAGGTCGTGGATTAGGTATTACCTCTGAGGATCCCCGAAGAATTAAGGGTGCAATTTTTCAAATATTAATTGATGAATTAAGTAGTAAGGGGAATACTTACGTCGAACTAGCCAAGCTTCTGACCGATGCCAGCAAACTTCTGAATATTAAGAAATTTGATCCGATTGCTAACTGTGTAAATGATCTTCAACATGAAGGAAAGATCGTCGTTGATGGTGAAAATGCAGCTTTGCAAAATATTTTTCAGACCGAAACAGATATTGCCCGGATAATGAAAAATTTAGTTGAGAAGAGGCAGGAGCAAGATAAGAACGAACAGTATGATCCTAAGGACGTGGAAGCGGCTATTAAGGAAGCTGAGAAGCGTTTAAAGATCAAATATGATGAAACGCAAAAAGCAGCTATTGAAAATGCATTGACTCACCCAATTTCAATTCTGACTGGTGGACCAGGTACTGGGAAAACAACAATTATAAACGGAATTTTGCTTGCATTGCGTGAGTTAGCAGATATTCCAGCTTCTGCTCTTTATAGTAGTGATCCACCATTTCTTCTAGCGGCACCAACGGGAAGGGCTGCCAAGCGAATGGAAGAAATTACGGGGATTACTGCTAAAACCATTCACAGGCTTTTAGGTTTAGGGATTGGTGAAAATAACCCTGATGATTTAAATGAGTTAAATGGGGAAATTTTAATCATTGATGAGATGTCTATGGTTGATATGTTTCTGTTTAAGCAACTCATATCGAATATTAACCAAACCCGGCACATTGTATTTGTTGGCGATAAAGACCAGCTTCCTTCTGTAGGAGCTGGGAATGTTTTTAGTGATTTAATTAAATCCAAGGCTTTTCCAACGACCGTTCTCAAACGAATTCACCGTCAAGGTGAAAACTCGACGATTATTACCTTAGCTCATGATATTAATGACAATAAAGATCAAGATAATATTTTTAAGAAGACTAAGAACTATTCTTTTATTAAGTGTCAACCGAGCTTAATCAGTCAAGCTATTAGCCAAATTGTTAAACTGGCATTAAAACGGGGGTTTTCTAAAGACGATATTCAAGTTTTAGGTGCAATGTATCACGGAGATGGCGGCGTTAATAACTTGAACAATGTGATTCAAGGAATCATGAATCCACCTAAAAAGGATAGTAAGTATATAATTGCTCATGATGAAATCTTTAGGATTGGCGATCGAATCCTGCAGTTACAAAATAATCCAGAAAGGGATATTTATAATGGACAAATTGGTAAAATTGTAGGAATCGATGTGCAAAATTCTAAAAGATGTTTGATCGCAAGCTTTGATGAGCGCGAGGTCAGTTTTAGTAAAAAAGATTTAATTGATCTAACGAGGGCGTATGCAATTACAATTCATAAGTCGCAAGGTTCTGAATTTCCGTTGGTAATTCTAAACTTGACGATGCAAAATTATGTAATGCTTAAGCGTAATCTTCTTTATACTGCGGTAACCCGTGCTGAGAAGAATTTGGTTTTAGTAGGAGATCCCAGGGCTTACGTTATGGCACTTAATACACCTGGCAATGATCGTAAAACCGGGTTAACGGCGAAGTTGCGTAAACAATTAGGAATGAGTGAACAAAATTCAGAGCAAGAAGGAACTGAAGATAAAGCAGCAGAGAACGAATCAGTAAAAGAGAAGAAGCAGCCTAAAGATTATATTTTGACGTCAGAATTGATTTATTCTGGTCAAATTGATCCGATGATAGGGATGCAGGGTATAAAATTAAAGGCAAAATAATGGTTAAAGATACTTCAAATGAAATAAAATTTGTTAAAAATGCAATTGGCAACTGGGTCAGTGATCATACTGAAATTGAAGTTATGAGTGCAGACACGCTTGAAGTTGCAACAACTGAAATCGATGCTTATGGTGACACCGTTTATTGTTTTATTCAAAAAATAGATGATACTTATAAAATTGGTGATGACGGGCATATATTGTTTAAGTTGGATCCAGGAGTGACGGATACAGATCTTTACCAAACCGCTGAAGAAATTGCTTTAGGTGCTGGTTTTGAATTTGATCAAAGTTCAGCTGAAATTTCTGTGCAAACTGCTAAGGTAGATATTGCTCAAGCAGTGGAAAAGCTAGCGCAATTGCAAGTTGCTATTTCTTATTTAGAATAAAATAAAAAGGCTCGAGAATTAAATCTCAAGCCCTTTTTGCTGGATAATAATATACCTATTATATTAATAAATTAAAATGCTTAACTGCGAAGTTAACGCCGAAGGGGCGCTTAGGAATAACCTCGCCATCAACCTGCGCAAATTCAGGTCTTTGGGTTTTAACATGGATTTTTTCAGCTTCTACATAATGAAATTGCGGATCATTGATATGTGAACCATCTTTAAATAGGTGCAAGAATAACTTGATAAACTTTCTTAGGTTGGGCTTTTCCACCACGACTGTATCGAGCTTACGACTATAAATATTGGCTTCTGGCAAGATTGGAATCCCGCCACCAAAGTAAGGATGATTCGTGGTAGTTACGAAGTAGGCATCATCATAATGAAAACTTTTCCCCTTACTTTGAATATCTACAGAAAAGGTATCTTGATTTTTTAAAGCATTAATGACATTGAAAGCATAAATTAGCTTGCCACTCTTGATCGCATTTAAAAATTTCTTTAATTTCGCCTTGTTACTGCGTTGAACCACGTATGCGTCAAAGCCAATACCAAAGTTATTAGCGAAGTAATAAGTATTTTGGGGATGTCCAGGAAATTTAAATGAACCACAATCAGCTCGTTTAGGTGTCAAATTGTTTTTTAAGTTATCAAGCAACTTTTCAGGTTTATTGGTTAAACCTGAAGCGCGGCCAAAGTCATTGCCTGTTCCAGAAGGTAAATATGAAATTGGGGTATCAGGACAAGTAGAACGTTTAATGCCGTTTAACACTTCGTTAAGTGATCCATCCCCGCCAATTACGAGCAATACTTCATTATCCGAATGCTTTCTATTAGCATATTCTTTTGCTAAATTAATTAGTTCACCCGCATAGTTGCTTTTCTGAAAGCTAAAATCGATGTTCTCTTTGATTAATAAGGAGGTTATTTTTTTAAAAGCTTTCTTTGCATTGCCGTTGCCGGCTATTTCATTAACTAAAAGGTGTATTTTTATCTTATTATCCATGTTCACGATTAAAAATAAAAAGCCCGTTAGGGCTTTTTATTATTTCTTTTCAATAATCATAGGTAAGATCATCGGACGTCTTTCAGTCTTCGAATATAAGAAGTCTGAAAGATTTTCGATGATTGCTTTACGGATGACGCTTTCTTTTGGTTTATTTGTTTTAGCCATTTCATTTCTAAGAACGTGGTAAATATGCTTCTGAGCCTGACTAATTAAATCGGTTGATTCACGCATATAAACGAATCCCCGACTAAGAATATCCGGACCAGCCAAAACATGTTTGTGCTTATAATCAACGGTTGCTACAGCAACAACCAAACCTTCCTCGGAAAGGATCTGTCTGTCTCGTACAACCACGTTTCCGACATCAGCTGTACCAGAAGTATCAACATAAACATCACCAGCAGGAATACGTCCAGCCATTCTAGCTCCGTTTGGTCCAAAGCAGACCACTTGGCCATTATCTAAGACAAAGGTGTGATTAGGCTTAACGCCAGCTTCTTGAGCAAGTTTAGTATGGATAACCTGCATTCTGTATTCACCGTGGACAGGGATCATGTAATTAGGTTTGGTTAACCGAACCATCATCTTAAGTTCTTCTTGACCACCGTGTCCAGAAGTATGGACATTGTTTACCCGTCCATGAATAACGTGAGCCCCGCCTTCCATTAACTTGTTAATCAAATGGTTAACGCTCAATGTGTTACCTGGAATTGGGTTAGAAGAAAAGATCACGGTGTCACCCGGCTGCAAACTAATTTGTCTGTGGGTACCATTAGCGATCCTAGAAAGGGCAGCTAATGGTTCACCTTGAGAGCCGGTACACAGAATCATTGCTTTATCGGGAGGCGTATGGTTAATTTCGTTTGCATCAACGATCAAGCCCTCAGGAACATTTAAATATCCTAAGTCGATCCCGTTTTGAACACCGTTCTCCATGCTTCGTCCGAAAATGGCTACTTTTCTGCCGGTGTCGATTGCCGCTTGAATCGCCGTAGATACACGGTAAAGATTGGAGGCAAAAGTAGCAAAGATAATTCTTCCGTGAATACCAGTGATCATATCATGCAGCGATTTCGCGACGAAACGTTCAGATTTAGTGAATTGACTGATTTCGGCGTTAGTTGAATCGGAGAGAAGGACAAGTACTCCTTCTTTTCCAAGTTGAGCAATTCTCTGAAAATTCGGTGCTGGTTGGTTCATTACTGGTGTCAAATCGAATTTGAAGTCTCCAGTGAATACAACCGTACCGCGTGGTGTGTGAACTGCAATTCCTAACGTATCAGGAATAGAGTGGGTGGTTCTAAAGAAGGAAACACTTAATTTCTTAAATTTTAGAACAGTATCTTCGTGCTCTTCATGGAGTTCAGTTGTCTTAAGAATCCCATGTTCTTCCAGTTTGCCTTTGATTAGGGCTAATGCAAATGGGGTTGCGTATACTGGAATTTCAGGAATCTTTTCAAGTAAGAATGGGATACCACCGATGTGGTCTTCGTGCCCGTGACTCACAACTAAAGCCTTGATTTTCTTTCTGTTCTTAACTAAGTAAGAATAGTCAGAAATTACGTAGTTGATACCAAGAAGATCGTCCTCTGGGAACTTAATCCCACAGTCCATAACGATAATTTCGTCTTGGTATTGGACACAGTACATATTTTTACCGATTTCATGCAACCCCCCGATTGCAAAAACGGCTACTTCATTATTTTTTATTCGCACTCTGTATTACTTCTTCTGATCGAACGACGTTAATTTAAAATTATCAGCGTGTTCTTTTTCATATTGTAAAGAATTACCCGTTAATTCTTGGATGAGTTCAATGTTGTAGGGGGTATTATTTTCAACCATTGTTCTAGCATCTACTAAATTGTTAGCCTTTATATAGAGAGTTTTAGTTGTTTCTCTTCGGGGACTGACAATTTTGTCTTTTTGATACAAAACTTTGTAGATCATATTTGTATTCTCCTTATTTAATTGTTTAAAAACGTTCTTATTGTGAATACTAAAAAATATTCAACAGCTAGTAAAAATTCTATCATACTTATAGATACAAGTATAGAAACAAGTTCAAATGCTTTACCTATTAAAATATGTAAATAAACATAATTTAAAAAGCTGTCAGTATCGACTGGCAGCTTTAAATTAAGTAAAAAAATAAAAGTATTAAGAAATAACGATCGTGTCGTCACTTAACTTAAATGGGTCTTTCTTATTGATGCGGTCATAGAAGAGGTGGCCATGTAAGTGCTCAATTTCATGTGAAGCAACAATGGCTGGATAATCTTTTAAGTGAATAGTTTTTTCTTTACCATCTAATGTGTAGTAGTGGATGGTTAATTTATCTGGACGCGGTACGTAACCATTAATTACTTTATCAACGCTTAGGCATCCTTCACCTTCACTTAAACAAGCTTGCCTAACTGATTCAGAAATTATTTCTGGATTAACGAAAGTTTCTTTAAAAATTATTTTGCCATTGTCATCAGGTACTAATAATGAAGCCATTTGCACACTTTCATTTACTTGCGGTGCAGCCAAACCGACGCCGGCACGTAATTGGTGCTTTTTGGCAATTTTAGGATCCTGTGAATTAATCAAATATTCCATCATATCATTACCTAATTTTTTATAATGATCACTTAGTGGGAAAGTTAATGGTTTTGCTACTTCCCGTAATATTGGATTACCATCACGGATAATATCTTTCATTAAAATCAATTGAATTACTCCTTTATAAAAAGTCTTTACTATATATTTTTAACATAACTTGAACCACTTGACTTAATTTTTAATGAATATTGAATAAAAAAACTTTACTGAGGTTTAAGCGTTGACCGGTATATAGTTAGGTGGTAAAATCACTTAACGTAACTATACGAATGTAAAACACTTCGATCAGCGCTCTAAGCGCCGCCGAAACTGTGACAAGGTCACAGTTTTTTTATTGAGGAGTGGGGAGGAATACTTTTGTCAGAAAAAAGAAGAAACGATCTTAGAAACATCGCTATTATTGCCCACGTCGACCACGGTAAGACTACCTTAGTTAACCAATTACTAAGACAGTCTGATACGTTGCCAGAGCATATGCACTTGGAAGACCGGGCTATGGATTCAAACGCAATTGAGCGTGAACGTGGTATTACCATTTTATCTAAGAATACCGCTGTTAAATATGGTGATACTACCATTAATATTTTGGATACACCTGGACACGCAGACTTCGGTGGTGAAGTTGAGCGGATCATGCATATGGTTGACGGTGCGCTTTTGTTAGTTGATGCTTATGAAGGCACCATGCCACAAACCCGTTTTGTATTAAAAAAGGCTTTGGAAGCCGGAGTTAAGCCAATTGTTGTTATTAACAAGATTGACCGTCCCGGTGCCCGTCCTAAGAAAGTTTTGGACGAAGTTCTTGAACTCTTCATTGAATTAGGCGCTAATGATGAACAGCTTGATTTCCCAGTTGTTTACACATCTGCTTTAAACGGTACTTCATCATATGATCCAGATCCTAAGAAACAAAAGCACACTATGAAGCCTGTTTTTGACACTATTATCAAGCATATTCCAGCCCCAATTGATAATTCTGACGAACCGCTTCAATTCCAGATTACTATGCTTGACTGGGATGACTACGTGGGTCGTATCGGTGTTGGTAGAATTTATCGTGGTAAAGTTAAAGTTGGCGACAACATCACCGTTATGAAGCGTGACGGTTCAACGCAAAACTTCCGTGTAACCAAGTTGTTTGGATTCTTTGGTTTGAAACGAATTGAAATTAAAGAAGCCAAAGCCGGGGATATTATCGCTATTAGTGGTATCGATAATATTTATGTTGGTGAAACAATTGCTTCGGAGGATCATCCAGAAGCTTTGCCACTTCTTAAGATTGATCCACCGACTTTGCAAATGGACTTCGTTGCTAACGATTCACCATTTGCTGGTCAAGAAGGAGATAAGGTTACCCCAAAGAAGCTGGAAGACCGTTTGATTCGTCAAACACGGACCGATGTTTCTTTGAAGGTAGAACCAACTGATCAATTAAATGCTTGGACTGTTTCAGGACGTGGTGAACTTCACCTTTCTGTTTTAGTTGAAGAATTACGTCGTGAAGGATTTGAATTACAACTTTCACGTCCAAAGGTTATTTACCGTGAAGTTGATGGTGAGATGTGTGAACCATTTGAATCTGTTCAGGTAGATGCACCGGATAAATATATTGGTTCAGTTATCGATTCTCTTTCAAAGAGAAAAGGTAAAATGAAGAATATGGAATCTACTGGAAACGGTCAAACCCGTTTGGACTTCCTAATCCCATCACGTGGTTTAATTGGTTACAACAATGAATTTATGTCTGAAACCGGTGGTTACGGTATTATGAACCACAGTTTTGAAGCGTATAAGCCAGTTGTTAAGAACTGGGAGCCTGGTCGTTTAAATGGTGCTTTGGTTTCTATTAGTAGGGGTCAATCAACCACTTATTCACTTCAAACAGTTGAACAGCGTGGTGAATTATTCATCGGTGCCGGTGTTCAGGTATACGAAGGTATGATTGTTGGTGAATCTTCTCGTGATAAGGATATTGCCGTTAACGTTATTAAAGGTAAGAACTTAACTAACACTCGTGCTGCTGGTAAAGACCATGCCGCTGCGATTAAAGCACCTAAGAAGTTAACGCTCGAGAGTGCTATCGAATTCTTAAATGATGATGAATATTGTGAGGTAACCCCTAAGTCTATCCGTCTTCGTAAAAAGATTTTGAATACTTCAGAACGTAAAAAGGCTGATAAGAGACGTAAACACAATTAATGAATGAACTTTAAAAGCTGTCATTTCTTGATAGAAGTGGCGGCTTTTTTGTTTTATAATGACTAAGATACTTATTTAATCAAAAGGAGACGGCTCGAGTGCGGCGAAAAATTCATTATTTGGATTATCACATTTTAATACCATATTTGTTGCTTGTAATTCTTGGGGTAATTTTAGTTTACTCAGCAAGTTCAGATATTTTATTGGTTAATGGCCTTAAACCGGCTACTTATGGAATTAAGCAAGCTATTTATGCTATTGTAGCCTTTACCCTTTTTGGCATCCCAATGTTTGCGTTAAAGCTTAATGTTTTCAAAAGTAGGCGTTTTGTTGCCTGGTTCTTAGCCATTAGTATTTTCCTTTTGGCATTTTTGGTAGTTTTGAAAGTTATTAAGGGGTCTAGTGCGGCTGTTAATGGTGCCGTTGGCTGGATTAATTTAGGCTTTATTAGCATTCAACCACTTGAAATTGCTAAATTGGCACTGGTCATTTACCTTGCCTATGTGTTGAACCGACGCGACGGTAAATTTCAAAAGGGGCATATTTGGCAAAATTTATCACATCCGGCATTACTTTCAGCATTTATGATGTGCCTGGTTATTGTTGAACCAGATTTTGGTGGTACGGCCATTCTCTTCATGATTGTTTTGGTAATGTTCTCCGTATCTGGTGTGCCAACGAAAATCGCTTTGAGCTGGCTGGTGGGAATTGCCCTAATTGTATTCCTGGTATTTTTCATTGTTGTATCCTGGAATCCTAAATTCTTGCAGGATAGCTATCAGTTCCAGCGTCTGATGTCTTTTATGCATCCCTTTAAGCTCGAACGAAAGGGTGGTGCCCAACTGGTTAACTCCTATTATGCAATTCATAACGGTGGTTTATTTGGTGTAGGGTTAGGTAACAGCATGCAAAAGCGTGGCTATCTGCCAGAACCATATACCGACTTTATTTTGGCTGTTGCAGCCGAAGAAATTGGTGCCATAGGGGCCATCTTTATCGTTGGCCTGTTGTTCTACTTGATGTGGAGCATTATGGAAGTGGGTATACATGCTACTACTCAATTCAATGCTTTGATTTGTTTTGGTGTAACAACTATTATTTTTACAGAGACACTATTTAACGTAGGTGCCGTCTTGGGACTACTTCCTATCACGGGGGTCACGTTGCCGTTTGTTTCTTATGGCGGCTCGTCGATGATTGTTTTAACAGCGTCAATCGGATTAGTCCTAAACGTTGCAGCTAATGAAAAGATTAAAAGGGAGGCCGAAGATACGGTCGCATGAGTATTAATCAAGATTTAGAAAATACTGGTATAACTAAAAGGTTAGGCTTAATTGTCCACCTCAAGCCAGCTAGTGATCAGTACAAGTTACGGCATTTTGGTGATATTGTCTATTTTTCAAAGAAGTTACGTTACTGCATTTTATACGTTGATAAAAAAGATGCTAAACAAATAATTAATGAAATAAGTAGCTTACCGTTTGTGGTTAAAGTTGAATCTTCTAAAGAAGAGAGTATCGATTTAGGCAGTGATCATATTGAGCAACAAATTACTGATTTAGCACAAAAAGCTGAAGACAAGTTGCAAAAAGTGCAGGAAAAGAATAAGGATCAACTGTAATGAGAATTATTTCAGGTAAATATGCCAAGCGTAACTTATATACGTTGAAAAGCAGAAAAACGAGACCTACTAGTGATAAAGTCAAAGAATCTTTATTTAATAGTTTAGGTCAGTTTTTTAATGGCGGACAAGTATTAGATCTTTATGGTGGCAGTGGTGCTTTAGGAATTGAAGCAGTTTCTAGGGGCTGCGAGCATGCCACGATTGTAGATATTAATTATGCAGCTGTGGAAGTTATTCGCAAAAATGTGGCTTTGACTAAGGAAAATAAGCGTTTTTCTGTTTATAAGATGTCTAGTAATACTGCATTAAATTATTTTGCAAAAAAAGCTTTGAAGTTTGATTTGATTTTTTTAGATCCGCCGTATGCAAAGCAGAAAATTGCGACTGATATGAAAAAAATGGATGAATTAAATCTTTTAAATGAGAAGGCAATTGTGGTGGCTGAAACTGATGATGAAACTGAATTAGGTGCGATACCTGATTTTTCTTTGATTAAAGATCATCACTTAGGTAAAACTATTGTCAGAATTTATCGGAAAGGAAACTAATGACAGTTGCACTTTTTCCGGGTAGTTATGATCCAATTACTAATGGGCATGTTGACGTTGCTTTAAAAGCAGCGCAAATTTTTGATAAGGTTTATGTCGCCGTAATGACCAACACTGCCAAACAGTATATATTTAGTGCTGATGAACGGGTTAAGTTGGTTCAGGATGCTCTGAAAGGTAATCCCAAAATTGTGGTCTTGAAACGACCTGATGCTTTAACGGTTAATGTTGCCCGCGAACTGGGGGCTAGCGTGATTGTGCGCGGGGTCAGAAATAGTGATGATTTTCGCTATGAGCAACAAATTGCAGGAATAAATAAGCAGTTGGATCCAGATGTCCAAACGGTTTTAATGTTTACTGCTTCAAAAAATAGTTTTGTAGCGTCCAGCATGATCAAAGAAGTAGCCAAATTTTCTGGGGATGTGAGTGCATTTTTACCTGAAAAATCTGCCCGAGCACTGAAAGAAAAGATGCGACGAAACCATGCAAAATGAGACGAAACAGGCTAAACAGAACAGGAATAAAGCTCGTAATTGGCTAATTGCCCTCATAGTTTTGGTCGTGGTAACAGTTGTTGCTTGCTGGCCAACAAATTATTATATTGAAAGCCCTGGTGAAGCTGTACCTGTTGGGCAATTTATTAAATCTAAGAATAAAAAGCCCAATAATTTTTATTTAGTAACTGTAAGCGAGACTAGTAGGCCGGCTTCGGTAGCCCAATATTTGTGGAGTTACACCAGAAAATTTGATACCCGGATTCCTAGTTCTGAATTACTAGGCGGGCAGACTGGTAGCCAGTATCAAGAATTGCAGGGCTGGTTTATGGATACCAGCCAGCAAAATGCCATTTACTATGCGGCAAAAAAGGCTGGTCTTAAGCCTAAGTTAAACTATAAGGGTGTTTATGTGTTAAATGTACAGAAGCACTCTAGCTTTAAGAATAAGCTACAGGTGGGCGATACTGTCCTGGGAGCAAATGGTCACAATTTTCACTCAACTGAAGGAATGATGACCTATTTGCAAAAACAGAAAATTGGTTCAAAGGTTACCATTTCAGTTTTACGTAATGATGAAAAGAAACTTTTTACAGGAAAAATTGTTCACGTTGAAGGAACAAATAAGGCTGGTATTGGTATTCAATTAGTTGAGCACGTTAAAGTCACAACTAAACCTAAATTAACTATTAATGCGGGACAAATTGGCGGCCCTTCTGCCGGGTTAATGTTTACGTTAACCAGTTATGAAGTCTTTACTAATCACAATTTGACTAAGGGTCATAAAGTTGCGGGTACAGGCACAATTGCTCCCAATGGTCAGGTTGGAATTATCGGTGGCGCCGATAAAAAGGTTGTGTCTGCAAGTAAAGCCGGTGCAGAAATATTCTTTGCCCCGACTGATTCTACCGGTGTGAAAAAATCTGCGACGAATTACGTGGTTGCCAAGAAGACTGCTAAACAGATTCATACTAAGATGAAGATTGTACCAGTGAGCTCATTTGAAGATGCGCTTAAGTATTTGAAGAGTCATTATTAATTATATTTTTAGAAAGCCCAGACGAAGGTCTGAGCTTTTTTTGCGTACTTTAATAATGAGGTGATCAAGGTGGATTTTGATAAAATTAAAAATTTCGTGATAGAAAAGAAAAAATATTTTCTTATTGCTTTAGTTGTGCTCGTTCTTTTATTCTGGTTTAAACAGGGGGATAGTGGCAAGACCGATAATTCTAACGTGCTCAATGAAAAAACGGAAAAAGTCGGTTCTTCAACTTCTTCAGCTAAAGGTGCAAACGTGGCAAGTAAGGCAGAAGAAAATAAATCTAAAACAGTTACTTGTGATATTTCTGGTGCGGTTAAAAATCAGGGTGTATATACCTTAAAAAATGGTGCAAGGTTGCAGGAATTAATCGAAGCAGCTGGTGGTACAGTTAAAAAAGCACAATTAAAGGCGGTCAACAGGGCACTATTGCTTAAAGATCAAGATAAAATTCATATCCCGTATAAAGGTGAGAAAGTTGATAACGCAACAACTGTTGCTTCGGCTAATGGTTCTGCTTCCGCTACAGGTTCTGGCGCTAGTGGGCAAAGTGGCGAAAAAGTTAATTTAAATACTGCGGCTGCCGCTGATTTGCAAAAATTAAATGGTATTGGAGAGAAAAAAGCGGAACAGATAATTGCTTACCGTGAAGAAAATGGTCAATTCAAGAAAATAGAAGATTTGACACAAGTTTCAGGTATTGGAGAGAAGACCTTTGCAGCCCTCAAAGATCAATTGGAAATCTAAGCTATTTAGTCCGGGCTTTTTCTTATTAACCGCGCTTTTATTAGTAGATTTGAGTTTCTTAATTTATCAATGTAATGCGAAGTTACAAAAATTAACGGCTATAATTATTGCAGCTTACTTATTGTTTTTATTATTGCGAAAATATAATACTCTGAAATTCATTGTCTTTGGCTTGCTTGCTGTTGGCTTTATTAGCGTAAATCTCAATAATAGGAAAGATGCATTCTCCTTAAAAGAAGATACGGTCATTAAAGTTTATCCGGATCAAGTTAAGCTTAAAGACGGTTGGATGTCTGCCACCGGGAGTGCTGGAAAAGATAAGATCTTAGTTTCCGGGAATGTTTCTAAAGATGATGAGAAATTAATAGAGCAAGGGCGAACACTGTTCTTAACAAATATAGCTGGGGATGTAACTGAGATAACGCCGGCAACTAATTATGGTGAGTTTGATTACCGAAAGTATTATGCCAGCAAAAACATTTCGCAGAAGATTAAATTGCAGCATTACGATTTAATAACGGGTCCTAATAATTTAATTGATAAATTGCATAGTTTTCGATTTAACTTACAATCTTATTTTAAGAAAATGCCGCGAATACTAGCTTTTTTCAGTAGTGAATTGCTTTTAGCTGAAAACCCTTCAACAGATAATCAAGAGATACTTAATAATTATCGGGATCTGGGTGTGATCCACATATTGAGTATTTCCGGTCTGCACGTCGGAATTTATACTTTGCTGGTTAGTGCGGTCTGCTTTTGGCTAAAATTTACCGAAGAAGAAACTTTTCTTTGTTGCTTCTTTATTTTATTAATTGGTATTTTCTTGAGTAATGGCCAGGCTGGATTTATTCGGGCAAGTTTGAGTTATATTTTAAGTAAATTATTTAGATTTAAGAAATGGCAAATTGTCCAGGTTGATGTACTAGGGCTTACCTGTTTATTGCATTTGTTAGTTGATCCGCGCTTATTTATGGGTGTAGGTGCAATTTTAAGTTATGTGCTCGTTTTTGGCTTGCAGTTAACCAATAAGTTGTCTAGTTTTAAACAATCTGTTGCGTTGAATTTGCTTTTAACGCCACTACTTTTGTTCTATTTTTTCCAATTTAATTTGCTTACGGTTATTTTTAATATGCTTATTGTGCCGTACTTTAGCTGGGTGGTAATGCCGGTGACTTTTATTAATTTAATATTATTTAAACTTACGCCCAGTGGCGCTAATTTCTTAGAATTAATTTTAAAAAACGGTGAGCAGCTAATTGGCGAGCTTTCCGCAACCAGGATTGGGCTTTTCACATTTGGCAAAATAAGTTGGTGGCAATGCTTATTACTTTTATTTATCACGGCAATTTTTCTTATTGTTGTGAATGAAAAGAAAGAAAATAAAAAACTTAAACGGAAAATAGCTATCGGAACTTTATGCATTTATATAGTATTCTTCTGCTTGATCCACTTTCCGATAAAAGGACAAGTAACTTTTATTGATGTTGGTCAGGGAGACAGTATTCTTATTACAACACCGTTTCCACGTAAGGTTTATATGATTGATACCGGTGGTAAGTTGAACTTTACGGGTAAAAAAATAACCCCGCAAGTCAACAAGATTACGTTGCCGTTTCTAAAAGCACAGGGGATTAGTCAGATAGATGGATTATTTGTGTCACACCAAGATGCAGATCACATTGGTGATTTGGGGCCATTACTTGAACAGGTTAAAGTAAAAAAATTATATATGGCACAGGGATTAATTGCCAACCCGTCTTTTCAAAAAAGAATTGATGGCAAGATCAGGCATACGAAATTAGTTGAATTATTAGCGGGGATGCAGGTAAAAGAACCTAAAATCAACTTTTCAGTTGTTTATCCGTTTAAGGCTGGTGAGGGGAAGAATGAAGATTCTTTGTCTTTGGCATTTGAATTAGCTAATAAACGGTGGATGTTCACCGGCGATTTAGGCCAAGACGGTGAAAAAGAGATTATGAATAAAATTGGGATACAGGTAGATTACTTTAAATTAGGACATCATGGTAGTAAGACTTCCTCTAATCCTGAATTTTTAAAGAGTTTACAACCTAAGGAAGTTTTTATTTCTGCGGGACGAAAAAATCGCTTTGGCCACCCGCATCCGGAAACTTTAGCTACGCTGAAAAAGCAGCAGATACCGTGGGTTTCAACTCAGGACTGTGGTATGATTAGCTGGGCTTACGGTGGTTTTACAAAACCAGAATTTAAACATTTTTTAGCGGTGGATGATCAATGACTTTACTTTCCTTATTTAAAAATACGAATAACAATAATCCTCAAACCTTAATTTGGGGTGAGGATAGTTTCTTAAATGATTATTTAGCCCATTCATATGCTCATGAAAAGAAGTTTGTGGAATTAGACCGAATAACAGTCGACTGCGAAACTGATGGATTAGATAATTTAATTGCGAATTTAACAGAATCAAGTTTGTTTAGCAGTCAAAAATTAATTGTTGTGAAGAATCCTTTCTTTTTAACTTCTAAAGCACCTAAAAAAATGAAAAAGCAATTTGACCAATTAGAAAGAATTTTTGCCCATATTCAAGGCAGTGACAACGTAGTTATAATAATTGCTTCGTACAACAAACTTGATCGGAGAAAGAAGCTAACTAAAACAGTACTCAGTAATTTTAATGTGGTAGAGACTAAAATAAAGACCTATGAAGTTACAGCAATTGCTAAGTCAATAATTGGAGCAGAGGGATATACTATTTCTCAGCCTGCTTTGCAATTACTTGTTCAACGCAGTGATCAGGTAATGGATACTATTTTGAGTAATTATAATAAATTAAAAATGGCAGCCACAGATAATAAGATCACCGAAAAGCTGGTTGAACAAAATATTGATTTGTCGCTAGCACAAAATGTTTTTGCTATTTTAGAATCTGCGTTAAAGCATAACTATCGGGAAGCTGCAGAACGATTAGATAATCAACTGCGTGAAGGGAGTAATCCCATACAGTTATTGGCAGTTTTTGAAAATCAAATTGAGCTAATTCTTGTGGTTAAAATTTTAGCTAAAAGGGGACGAAATGAACCGCAAATTGTCAAAGAATTAGGAGTTCATCCGTACCGTGTGAAATTAGCTTTAAGAAATAAAATATCTGTAGAAAAATTAGAAGAACTTTTGGAAGCAGCCATTAAGTTAGATTATAACTATAAGAATGGTACTTATCATGCCAATAACTTCCTGAAAATGTTTGTTTTAAATGTTTGAAAAAAGCAAAAAAGCCAAGGAACAAATTAATTTGTTCCTTGGCTTTTATTTATAGTTAATAAATTACTTAACTAATTTAGCTAAACGCTTCTTGTCACGGTTGGCCTTGTTCTTATGAATTAAGCCTTTTGAAGCAGCCTTATCCAATGCACGGACAGCAGCAACATGTAATTCGGAGGCGTCTTCAGCACCAGCTGCTTGAGCATCCTTGAACTTCTTAACAGTAGTTCTTAACTTGTTCATTTGAGCAGCGTTACGCTTTCTAGCAGCATCTTGAGTCTTAACACGTTTAATAGCTGATTTGATTTGTGGCATGAAATTCACCTCCAATAATCGTTAATTTTACTTAATTGATTATACTTAAGAATAATGAGAGATGCAAGGTAATTTATACTTGCTTTTTTAAAAAATAGTCTGTATCATATTATATTGTTGTGAACCGCTAACGCTGTTTGCTCGCTCACACCTGACGGCTAACGTTGTTAACGGCAATTATTTATTGAAAGGTGAAATTAATTATGGCAATTTCAAAAACTGAAAAAAATGACATTATTAAGAAGTATGCAACCCATGAAGGTGACACTGGTTCAACAGAAGTTCAAGTTGCTCTTTTAACTACAGACATTAATAACTTGACTGATCACATGAAGAATCACTCACATGATCACCATTCTTACGTTGGTTTACTTAAGAAAATTGGTCACCGTCGTAACTTACTTCGTTACTTGAAGGATAATGATATTAATCGTTACCGTGATTTAATTAAGAGATTAGGTTTACGTCGTTAATCTTCAAACTAATAAACAAGAAGCCAGCCCATTTATTGGGCTGGCTTTTTGTTTTTGTCATAATTACTTGCTTTATGCTAAAATTGATTAAGATTCTTTTTACGTTGTGATCGTTAAGATCCATAAATTTAACAATTAAAACAAATAAATTAAATATTTAAAGATAGAAAAGGAAATAAAATGGCTGATCAAATTAAAATTATGATTTTGAGCGGCGTACGTGAACAAGGAAAAGATATGTTCGCAGTTCAAGTCAACGATGAAATTTTTGTCCTTGATGCTGGGCTGAAATATCCAGATAGTTCTTTGTTTGGAATCGATGTTGTTATCCCTGACCTCGATTTCTTTGCACAGTACGGTGACCGTGTAGTTGGGATCTTTTTAACGCATGGGCATGCGGATTCAATTGGGGCTTTACCATATATTTTACGTAAATATGATATTCCGGTATTTGGTTCAAAACTTACTATTGAGCTCGCAAAGATTACGGTAAAACGTGAAAATAAACATTGTAAGAACAGTCTCTTCCACGTTATTGACGCAGATACTGAGATTGATTTTAAGAATGCGAATATCTCATTCTTCCATACAACCCACTCAATTCCAGAATCATTAGGAATTGATGTGCATACACCAGCCGGTGAGGTAGTTTACACCGGTGACTTTAAGTTTGATCCATCTGCTGCTCCGCATTATCGTACAGACATGGATCGTTTAGCAGAAATTGAAGAAAAGGGTGTATTAGCCCTCCTTAGTGATTCATCTAACGCTGAATCTTCATTTCCAAATGCTTCAGAGCAGGATATTGGTAAGTATGTAACCAGTGTCTTTAGAAATGCAACCGGAAGAATTATTGTTGCTTCAAAGGCTTCTAATTTGAATAGGGTGCAGGAAGTTTTAAACGCGGCTGATGCAACCGGCAAACGGGTTCTTTTAACAGGGCGAGACGTCGGCAAGATAGTTCGGACTGCGATGAAATTAGGTTACCTAAAGGTACCTAAAGGACTGTTAATGCGGGTTAAGGATCTAAAGAATACCCCAGATAATAAGACTGTGATTTTAGAGACCGGTCAGATGGGTGAGCCCTTAAATTCGCTGCAAAAGATGGCTAAGAAGCGCCACAGTATGATTACTATTCATAAGGGTGATTTGGTCTTTATTGTAACCACTCCGTCTCATGCCGTTGAAACAATGGTTGCCCAAACCAGTGATATGGTTTATCGCGCAGGCGGTACCGTAATTCAACTGGGTAAAGATAAACATACTAGTGGTCATGCAACCGGTCGTGATTTACAACTTTTAATTGATACAATTAAACCTAAATTCTTGATCCCAGTAATTGGTGAATACCGTTTGCTTGAAGTTCATAAGGATTTGGCAATTAAGGCCGGGATAAAGAAAGACAATATCTTTATTACCAAGAACGGGGATTGCTTAGATTATGATTTCAAGAAGAAGCGATTCTACTTATCTGACCCCGTTCCTGGAGAAGATACAATGATCGATGGCTCCGGTGTTGGTGACGTTGGTAACATTGTTTTGCGTGATCGGGAAGTTCTGTCTGATGACGGTATCTTCATTGCTGTTGTGACTATTGACAGAAAGAAAAAGAAGATTATCTCTGAGCCGCAGGTTACGAGTCGTGGTTTCGTCTACATTAAGGCTAACCACCAATTAATGCGTGATTCAATTGAAGTAATTAAAAAAGCCATTAATAATAACTTTGAACACAAGAAGTTCGATTGGACCGAGCTTAAGAAGGATGTTAGAAATGATCTAGAGAAGTTTCTCTACAAGAAGACCAATCGGCGTCCGGTTGTATTGCCAGTTGTGATGGAAGTCAACCAAAACCGTCACCGTGCAATGCAAAAACGCAATAATAAAAACGAACCTTCTAAGAAAAAGAATAACAACCAGCATCCAGTTGAAGTAAATAAGACTGGTAAAAAAATTGTTAAAAAAGACAAGAATAATAAGAAAGATTAAGCATGACATCTCTAAGTCAAAAGAATTTGATGAAACTTGCCAAGCAAAGCGATGCAAAGGGTGATACTAAGACAGCTATTCAGAATTTGGAAGAAGCACTACGTGATAGCCAACCAACTGAAATAGTTATTGAACTTTGTGACCTTTACCTTAAGAGTAAACAAGAAGATCAGGCATACGCTTTGATTAAAGAGGAGCCTGATCTTTTTTCTGATGAGCGGATTTTTGCAGAATACAGTAAAATTTTGCAAGCTAACCACTTTCTGATCGAGGCACTTGAGTTAGAACACTTACGTGGAGAAAAATTATCTGTGAAAGTGAAACCTGCTGATCTTAAAACTCAGCAGGAAATTATGCGGGCTTTTAAAACTAAAAAGCAGGTGAGCCAGGCAGATTATGAGCAACTATTCAAACTTGATTTGGTCAACTTTAAAACTTTTGCTCAAAGTATGCTGCTGGATCCAAGCCAAAATTTTGCGGTTCGTCTTTCTCTGTGTGAAGATTTAGTGCGCTTAGGTGTGAAGGATAAAATTAAGGTTTGGATAATTGGTAACCAAGAGGAATTTGTCCCCGCTGCCACTTCTTTATTAGAGAAGGAGACAATCTATCAGGAGATTGTTTCCTCTATGGGGAGTAAATATCACAATCGCCCAAGCCAACTTCCACTAGTGCTCGGTGAAGTGAACCTAGTCTTAGGCAGCCTTTATCCTAAGCTTTCTAAGTATGTTGATGAGCCTGACAGTTTTGCTAGTGACTTATCTTCGTACTTGGAAAATCATGACGGCAGGGGTCATCAAAAATTATTTAAAGCAATTTATGCTAATTTACCCCAATAAATTGAACAGAAAAGCTTTACATTTTAAAAGTATTTAGTATAATTAATAGATGATATTTTCATTTGGCATGGCTCTATGCATTTAAATACTAGGCATTTGCCAGTGAAAGTAGTACAATATTCAACAGAGAATTATCCGTTACTTATCTTGACGGACTTCTTGCAAATTTACAGGAGGGTCATTTTAATGGCAGAAAAAAAACAACATTACGTTAGAACAAAGCCACACGTAAACATTGGTACCATCGGTCACGTTGACCATGGTAAGACAACCTTAACTGCGGCTATTACTAAGGTATTATCTGAAAAGGGCTTGGCAAAGGCTGAAGATTATGCACAAATCGATGCTGCGCCAGAAGAAAGGGAACGTGGTATTACTATTAATACTGCCCACGTTGAGTACGAGACTCCATATCGTCACTATGCTCACATGGATGCTCCAGGTCACGCTGACTACATCAAGAACATGATTACCGGTGCTGCCCAAATGGATGGTGCTATCTTAGTTGTTGCTGCAACTGATGGTCCAATGCCACAGACTCGTGAGCACATTTTGCTTGCTCGTCAAGTTGGTGTTAACTACATCGTTGTCTTCTTAAACAAGACTGATTTGGTTGACGATCCAGAACTTATCGATTTAGTCGAGATGGAAGTTCGTGACCTATTAACTGAATACGATTACCCTGGTGATGATATTCCAGTTGTTCGTGGTTCAGCTTTGAAGGCATTACAAGGCGACAAGAAGGAACAAGAAACCATCTTGAAGCTTATGACCATCGTTGATGAATACATTCCAACACCAGAACGTAAGATGGACAAACCATTCTTAATGCCAGTTGAAGATGTCTTCACTATTACTGGTCGTGGTACTGTTGCTTCTGGTCGTATTGACCGTGGTACTGTTAAGATCGGTGACGATGTTGAAATCGTTGGTTTGGTAGACAAAGTTCTTAAATCAGTTGTTACTGGTTTGGAAATGTTCCACAAGACTTTGGACTTAGGTGAAGCCGGCGACAACGTTGGTATTTTACTTCGTGGTATTGACCGTGACCAAGTTGTTCGTGGTCAAGTATTAGCTGCACCTGGTTCTATTCAAACTCACCGCAAGTTTAAGGGTCAAGTTTATGTATTGAAGAAGGAAGAAGGAGGTCGTCATACCCCATTCTTCTCTGACTACCGTCCACAATTCTATTTCCACACCACTGATATTACTGGTGAAATCGAATTGCCTGAAGGTACTGAAATGGTTATGCCTGGTGATAACACTGAATTCACTGTTACCTTAATTAAGCCAGCTGCTATCGAAAAAGGTACTAAATTCACTATCCGTGAAGGTGGTCGTACTGTTGGTGCTGGTCAGGTTACTGATATTCTTGACTAGTTTCTAAGATACAGTTAAAAAGATGTACTTCTTCATAGAAGTACATCTTTTTTTTGCCTTAATTTGTTTTTTATGAGCGTTTAAGGTAAGATAATTTAGTATGCAAGTAGCAAACTCAAACTTGGCATTGGAGGTATTTAATTAATGTCTGTAAAATGGAATAAAACTGGTAAAACTACCGGTGAACTTACTTTTGATATTTCACAAAATGAAGTTAAATTGGGTTTAGACCAGGCTTTTAGAAGAGTAAAAAAGAACTTACGTGTACCCGGCTTCAGAAAAGGTCACGTTTCTCGTGTTATCTTCGATCAATATTATGGTGAAGAAGCATTATATGAAAATGCTTTGAACCTTGTATTGCCTAATGCTTATTCTGCAGCTGTTAAAGAAGCTGGAATTAAAGCAGTTGGTCAACCACAAGTTCAACCAGTATCAATGGATAAAGGCAAGGACTGGACAATGAAGGCCATTGTCACAGTTCAACCAGAAGTTAAATTAGGCAAGTACAAGGGTATCGAAGTTCCCAAACAAAATACCCGTGTATACGCTAAGGACGTTGACGCTGAACTTGATAAGCGTCGTAAGCAAAATGCGGAACTTGTTCTTAAGAAGGGTGAAGCTAAGAAGGGTGATACTGTAACCATCGATTACAAAGGTACCATAAATGGTAAAACCTTTGATGGTGGTTCAGCTAAGGACTACTCACTTGAATTGGGTTCAGGTTCATTTATCCCTGGTTTTGAAGATCAACTTATTGGTCACAAGGCTGGAGACGATGTTGATGTTGTTGTAACTTTCCCTAAGAATTATGGTGCAAAGGATTTGGCTGGTAAAGAGGCCCACTTTGTAACTAAGTTACATGAAGTTAAATCAAAACAACTTCCTAAATTAGATGATGAGTTTGCTAAGGATGTTGATGATTCAGTAGATACACTTGATCAATTGAAAGATAAGATCAAGAAGAACTTGAAGGATCAAAAAGAAAACAACGCTAAAGAGGCTATTCAACAAGACTCTATTGAAGGCGCTGTAAAGAATGCCACGGTTGATAAAATTCCTGATGCTATGATTCAAGAAGATGTTGATACACAAATGAATCAATACTTAGGAAACATGCAACGTCAAGGCATTGACCCACAAACTTATTACAAGTTGACTAACAGTAATGAACAACAATTACGTGCACAATTTGGTAAGGATGCTGCTGAAAGAGTCAAAACCAATTTAGTACTTGAAGCCATCGTTAAAAAGGAAGGTCTCAAAGCTACTAAAGACGAAATGAACAAGGAAATTAAAGACCTTGCTAAAGAATACAACATGAAGGAAAAGGTTGTTCGTAATACCTTAACTGATGATATGTTGACTCATGATATTACTGTACGTAAGGCTATGGATCTTATCACTGATAGCGCAAAGCAAGTCGCTAAGTCTAAACTTAAGGACGACAAAAAAGATGATAAGAAGAAGAGCACTAAGAAGTCCGGTAAAAAAGACAGCAAAAAGTCTAAAAAGTAATTATTGAACATAATTAAATAATCAGGGTGGTTGTTAAGCAACCACCTTTTTATTTTTATAAACAAAAATCTCTCATAGTTGGCTTTTTTATGGTAACCTGAACTTTGATAAACATTAGGAGGAATAATATGGCAACACAGTTTATAGATCAAAAAGAGATCAAGTGCTCTTTTTGTGGTAAAACGCAAGACCAAGTCAAAAAGATGATCGCTGGAAACGGTGTATACATCTGTAACGAATGTGTTGACTTGTCTAAAAAAATAATTGATGATGAGTTGCGGGTTGATTCTCTTAAAAAAGCTCGTAATTTACCAAAGCCAATGGAAATCAAAAAACAACTTGACCAATACGTAATTGGTCAGGACAGAGCCAAGAAAGTCCTTTCAGTAGCTGTATATAACCATTACAAACGTATTAGTCAGATGGATGTAGATTCATCGACTGAATTACAAAAATCAAATATAGCCATGATAGGGCCGACAGGATCAGGTAAAACTTACTTAGCTCAAACTTTGGCTAAGATTTTGAACGTTCCGTTTGCGATTGCGGATGCAACTACCCTTACTGAAGCTGGGTATGTTGGTGAAGATGTAGAAAATATCCTACTTAAGTTATTACAAAATGCTGATTATGACTTGGAACGTGCTCAACGGGGAATAATTTATATCGATGAAATTGATAAGATTTCTAAGAAATCTGAAAATGTTTCGATTACCCGTGATGTCTCTGGTGAGGGTGTTCAGCAATCATTACTGAAGATTTTGGAAGGTACTATTGCATCCGTTCCACCTCAGGGTGGTCGTAAGAACCCACAACAGCAAATGATCAGGATGGATACTTCTAATATTCTGTTCATCGTTGGTGGTGCTTTTGACGGAATTGAACAAATTGTTAAGAATCGTTTAGGTAAAAAGACCATTGGTTTTGGAGCCGAAAGCGAGGTTAACAAGATTGATGCCGATAACTGGGCTGAGCACTTAACTACTGGTGATTTGGTTAAGTTTGGGATGATTCCAGAATTTATCGGAAGAATCCCAATTATTACAACCTTGGATAAACTTAACCGGGACGACCTGGTAAGAATTTTGACTGAGCCAAAGAATGCTTTGGTTAAGCAGTACAAGAAATTACTTTCCCTTGATGATGTTAAGTTGAAGTTTACTGATGGCGCCTTGAAAGCCATCGCTGATATGGCGATTGACAGAAACATGGGTGCCCGTGGTTTAAGAACAATTATTGAAAACTCCATGATGGGTATTATGTATAAGACACCTAGTGAAAAAGATATTCAAGAAGTCGAGATCACCAAAGACGTTATTACCCGCCATGTTCAACCAAGAATTACCCGCAAGAAGAATGATGAAAATTCCAGCAATACGAATGTAAAGGCAACGGCTAATGATAATTAGAAGTAGTGATTACGCTATTAGTGCTGTTCGTGAAGATCAGTATCCAAAGGATAATTTGCCAGAGATAGCTTTAGCAGGCCGCTCTAATGTCGGAAAATCTAGCCTGATTAATAGCCTGCTTAATCGTAAAAACCTGGCTAGAACGTCTTCTCAGCCTGGTAAAACGCAGACTTTAAACTTCTATATCGTTAACGACGCCTTTTATTTAGTGGACGTCCCTGGTTATGGTTATGCACGTGTTTCGCAAAAACAACGGCAAGCATTTGGTGAGATGATTCAAGATTATCTTGAAACCAGGGCAAATTTAAAAGGAATTATTATTTTGGTTGATTCTCGACGTGAACCAACTAAAGACGATGTTGCAATGTATAATTATGCGCAATATCTTAATTTACCTATTTTACTTGTTTGTACTAAAATAGATAAAGTAAAAAGAAGCCAAGTCAATAAAGTAATGGCTGGGCTTAAAAAGAAAATAAATTTAAATTATGATAATGTGACTGTTCTAACTTTTAGTTCTGTAACTAAACTACATGTAAAGGAACTAGGAAATTGGATCGAGAAACAATTAAAATAATTTTAAAGGTTACTAATTAAATTTAGTAGCTTTTTTTGTTAAAAAAAGATTTGTAGCTATGACTAAATGATAAAATGAAAGGGGGTTAATATTAGAAAGTAGAGGTTCTTTTGGAAAAAGATACACAAAAGAAACAAGTATTAACAACTACAAGTTTAGTGTTAATGATTATTACGACTGTTTACGGTTTTGGGAATGTTTCAGTTTCATATGAACAGATGACCTATGCCGGTATAATTTGGTTTGTCCTAGCTGGTATTTGCTTTTTCTTTCCAGCTGGTTTAATGATGGCAGAATATGGTTCTGCTTTTCATGACGCTGAAGGAGGCATTTATTCTTGGCTCGCTGGCTCCATCGGAGAAAAGTGGGCGTTTATTGGTACATTTGTTTGGCTTGCTAACTGGGTATTATGGTTAGTAGCCAGCGCTTCAAGGTTATGGATATCAATTTCTGCTTTGATTTTTGGTAAAGATACAACTCAGAGCTGGCATTTCTTAGGTTTACACGGAACGCAATTGATTGGTGTTTTAGCAATTTTATTTATGATTGTGTCGACATACTTATCTTCACGTGGAATGACCGGTATTAAAATTATGTCATCAATCGGTGGCTTCTTTATGATTGCTATGAACCTTGTCTTTATTATTTCAAGCATTATAGTTATTATTCTAAATCATGGTCAATTAGCTCAGCCAATTACTGGTTGGCAAAGTTTTATTATTTCACCTAATAAAAGCTTTCAAACACCAATAACAATTATTTCATTTATTGTTTATGCAGTCTTTGCATATGGCGGTATGGAAACAGTTGGTGGTGTAACTGACAGTATGAAGCATCCAGAAAAGGATTTTCCTAAAGGATTAATAATTGGCAGTTTGTTTACCATTATTTCTTATGTTTTAATGATTTTTATGACTGGATTTTCAGTCAATTATCAAAAAGATATTTTAGGTGGTAATGCTAATACTGGTAACATTACATATGTTGTTTATGGCACTTTAGGTAAAGCGATTGGTTCTGCTTTTCATCTTAATATGGCTACATCACTTATGATTGGTGAAATTTTCACCAGAGCAATCGCCTTATCCGGTTTAATGGGAATGATTGGGGCATTCTTCGTATTACTGTATTCCCCAATTAAATCATTTATCTTGGGCTCTAATCCGCATTTATGGCCTAAAGCGGCTACCAAATTGAATAAGCATAATATTCCAGCGAACGCAATGTGGGCACAAACTATTTTCGTATGTTTGATCATTGCTTTTGTTTCATTTGGTGGATCAGCAGCAGCTAATTTTTATCAAATTCTAACTGATATGGGCAATGTAGCTGCTACTGCACCATATATTTTCTTAATTGGTGCATTTCCGTTTTTCTTAAAGAAAGATTATCCAAGAAAATTTAGAGTTTTCACTAATTATAAATGGACGGTTGCATTAGTAATATTCGTTGAGATTATTGTATGTACAGGAATTATTTTTACGGTATTACAACCAATTTTGCAACACCAATATGCAAAAGCATTTTGGACTGGATTTGGTCCGATCTTCTTTGCTTTAATAGCCTATATTTTTTATCATGTTTCTAAAAAGAAAAATAATGTAGATTAAATTTGAATCCATATAAAAATAACCTTCAGTACAAGCTGAAGGTTATTTTTTGTTTTATCTATGCTCTTTTGGTATCTTCTTTCGCTGATTAAATAATTCTGCTATTAATTTGAAGAAACCGTAAGCGATTAATAAAATGCCAATTAAAATTGTTAATTTTCTTGTAAAGTAATTGGGATTTACAACCATTATGATACCTAATGCAAAGGCCACTATTGCTTCTGCAAATACAATTATTTTTTGGAAAATACCAGGTACATTGTGAATAATAATTCTGCGTAAGCGTAGGTAAGAATAGATAATTAAGAAAATTCCTAAAAAATAGTGAGCTAAAAAGATTAATAGTCGGTTATTAGAAATTAAAGCGATGGATAAAGCAAAAATAACTAAATAACTGATAATAAAAAATTGCTTCTGTCTGTTCTGCAATTTAGATTCTGCAACTTGAAAAATTTGTTTTACGCTGAATCCTATTCCAGCAAATGCTACTAGAGCACCAAATGCTCGAATAGAATACTGTGGTGTGATTAAACCAACAATTCCTAAAATTACCATAATCCATCCAATGATACTATCTGTGGAAAATAGTAATTTACCTAGGTGAAGATTTTTAAGCATGTCCCAAAACGCACTGATTAAACTTCCAAAAACAAATTTAGTTCGTCTTGATGAATCAGCTAATGATAAAAGAATTGCTCCGAAACCACCGAAACCATTTTTACCTAACTCATTAATTTTTTTTGCACCACTTGATGCAAGGGCAGAGAAGAGGTCGTTGACTAAAGACTCCCGTTCTTGCAGCGTAGCATTACCTATCCACTGATTAATTAATTGATTATAAATACGGGATTGCGGGTTACGATATCTTCTGGTAACAAAATGTGATCCAGCTATTTCCCAGCTAAAAGCATCATGTTGGCTTAAAGTTTTACGTGAACTGCTTACAATTGTTGGTTCGATTCCTTCAGGTTCAAAAAGCCGGCCAATAATACTGTATTCAGGTACATAACGTTTAAGAACTTCATCTAAATATTTATCCGGTAACTGATTGCCAACTTCTTGAGCTATGCCGGGAGCATCGAAAGTATAAATTCCCTTAATTCGCTTACGCATTTTTGGTTCGACGTTTAAAGCCGCATATTCAGCTAAGTTTCCACCTTTAGAATGTCCGCCTAACAAATAATTCTCATTATCATTTTTCATAATCTCAGATAAATAATCGACTGCTTCTTGTTGCGCAATTGTTTTTTTGAAACTAATTTCAAAATCTTCCTTCCAACCGACAAGTGAATCATCAGTACCTCGAAAGGAGATAAAATTTGTTTTATCAGCTAATTGAATCTTAATTGCGCTAAATTGGGTTTGATCATTTAAAGTATTTATAAAGTAGGATAATTTAGCATTTTTGAAACGATTTGCTTTAGACATTAACCTTAATAGTTGTTTGTAACCGTCGTTATTTTGTGTGGGATGCCCCGGTGCAAAATATTTTTTTGCTGCTTCTTGAACAGTGCTTGTCTTTTCATCTTCTGAAACGATATCAGGTAGGTCTAAATATGAAAAGATTGAAAGAACTAACGCGTCAACTTCATTAAAAGGTGCTTGATCCAGGTCAATATCACCGCGCCATTTAAGATATGAACAAATATTATTATCTGGATACAAGACATCACCTCCGTTATTAATTATAGTTTATAAGTTAATTCTAAACTTAAAATAACTATTAAATAAAGAAAAAGATCCAATTAATAGGAAATTTTATTTTTAAATTATCATAAAGAAAAAAACCAGTTCATTTCAATGAACCGGCAAAAGTATTTTTATTCATTACTAATTTATTTTTTATCTTTGTTTTTCTTTTTATTCTTGTCTTTATTTCGAGCTGTCTTTTTTGGATCAGGTACAACAGCAAATTTATCAAGCTTTTTATCTAAATCGTCTTGTTTTTGAAAAGTTAGTCCCATATTCACTCTTCCTTTCCTTTTCTTCAATTATATAAGAAATTTTGCTTTTCTACTAGTGTTTTCTTTTTTGCTTTTATATCGTATATTTGTCAATTAGTTTAAATTCTTTTATAATGCGTATTATATTGTCACTTAAAGAAAGAAGAGAATAATTTGCATAAACCCAAGTCATGGTCCAATTTATTATTAAAAACTTTAATGTCCTTTATTGGTATTACCATTTTATCAATCGGGACGACTTTTCTTCGTGGTGGTAATGTTGGATTAGATCCTTTTACCGCTGTTAATACCGGTGTTTCAGATAAATTAGGAATAGGATTAGGAATTTACCAACTGACTGTCAATATTGTCCTTTTTATTTTTGTAATCTGGTTAGATAGGGGACAAATCGGAATCGGAACCATTTTAAATATGGTTTTGGTTGGATTCGAAATTCAGTGGTTTACTGGTATATATCATAATCTATTTGGTTATAAAACAAGTTTTCTAATAGTCGCAGCAGATACGATTATTGGTTTGCTATTGTTTACATTGGGATCATCATTATATATGGCACCTTCGCTTGGAGTGGCACCGTATGATGCAATTGCTCCAATTGTTTCTAAAAAAACTAAATTATCGTATAAAACCGCTAGAGTAATTCAAGATATATTATTTATGATAGCAGCTGTTGTATTTACAGGACCTGTTGGTTTTGCCACAATTATCGTTGCCTTCTTTACGGGACCGTTAATTTCTTGGTGGAATGAACATCTATCCGATCCAATTGTTGCAGTAATAGATGATGCTACCAAGCCTAAGGACGAAAGTAAACAAGCAACAGTTACCACATTACTTTCACATTTAGGCAGAAGAACTTATCATACAGTTACCAATGCATTTGAAACGACCGGTACTTTAAGAAAAGATATTAAGACTTACTCAACTTCTGAATTAAGGAGCCAATTAAAAATAGTTCGTAGGAATATGAGAAATTCCAGGGAAATGTATCAATCATTTGTCGAACAATATAACTTAATTGAAGGCGAACTTAAGAAACGAATTAATAAGGCTAATAAAAAGAAAAAAGTAACTGGTGTAGCAAAATAAAATAAATTGAACTAGCTTAAGAATGAATTTTTAGGCCAGTTTTTTTATTAAATAAGTTGATTGAATTTTGTTAATCTTTCTAGTATTGTTAAACTAATTTAATGTATATGAAAGGGTAAATTAATTATGGCAGATATTTTAGTAACTACTACCGAGCATATTCCTAATCAAAATTACGAAATTATTGGGGATGTCTATGGTGTGATCACTCAATCTCGGAATGCAATTTCAGATGCCGGGGCTAATTTTAAGAGCTTTGTCGGTGGTGAAATTAAAGGTTATACTAAAATGTTGAGACGTTCGCGTGATGAAGCAATTAATCGAATGAAAAAAGAAGCGGAAAAGATGGATGCCGATGCTGTTGTTATGATGCGGTTTGACAATGGTTCTATTGGGAAAGATATGCAGTCAGTTGTAGCTTATGGGACTGCCGTAAAATATATTGATTAAAAAAGCGGGAATTGGATAAAAATCTAATTCCCGCTTTTAATTTCTTGAATAATTATTTTGTTCTTTCAAGAATAGAATCCATTTTGTTAAAGAATAAATTCTTATTAGCTCGAGTTACTAGTGTAATTTCACGTCCATTTTTATCTTCTTCGAATCGGCCGGCTGCTAATCCTTCAGTAAGTACCTTAGCTTTAACTCGGCGTGTTTCAACGATTTGCGGATAAAGTGCACTCATAGTTGTTAAAACATCCCATAAATATAATTGAGAATCTGGATTGGAGACAATTAAACTGTAACCCTGTCCAATTAAATCCATTGCAGGAAAGCGGCGTAAACTTGCCCAGTGCAACTTCAATTTATTGTTGAGTGGTAATTCTTCTGTACTTTCAAGGCCAACCATTTGAATATCAATATTTGATTCCAAAACCCGTTTAACGGCGTAGGGATCCCAGAAAGCATTCCATTCCTGGGTTCCGTCAGCGTTGACCATAACAACGTTACCATGGCCGTCAAGTGATCCTCCCATCCAATATAATTTAGCAATTTTATTTTCAATACTTGGATCGGTATCTAATGCTCTTGCTAAATCGGTTAATGGTCCAGTCATCACTAAGATAACAGATTTATCAGCTTTTTTTAGTTTATCAATCATATCTAAATGGGCAGGTAATTTTGCCTGTGGTGTAGTAATTTTACCTGCTTCATTTAAGATGGGAAGAGAATTAAACGAATAAGCAGCTGTTCGCCATTCAGTAGGAAATTGATTAACGGCACGTGAAGTTGATTTTGCTACTGTTAATTTATCATTACGCAAATTAAAACGATCTGTCATTTTACGGCAAGCTTCTACAGCTGGGTCGATATAACCATCGGCATCAATTGCACTTACACCTAATAATTTAATGTCCGGAGCTTGCAGTAGAAGCAGGTAGGAAACTAAATCATCGATATTACCATCATGGTTAAAATAGATTTCTTTCATAGATATACCTTTCACGAAAATAATATGTTTTATTTTATTGTAACAGTTAGATTTTAAAGTCACTAAAAAAATATTTAATAAATGAAAATAGAGATTATTAACTACCTGCAATAATCTCTATTGTTACTTTTAAAATTAATCTAATTTTTTACCATTTGATGCAATTACTTTCTTATACCAGTAAAATGAATCTTTTCGTGAACGCTTTAAAGTCCCTTTGCCAGCGTCATTCTTGTCAACGTAAATAAAACCGTAGCGTTTATCCATTTGACCGGTGCCCGCAGATACTAAATCAATTGGTCCCCATGGAAGATACCCCATTAAGTTAACGCCATCAAGTTCGACTGCTTTTTCCATTTCAGAAATGTGTTTCTTTAAGTAATCGATTCTATAATCATCATGAATTGAGCCATCCGCTTCAACTTTATCATAGGCACCTAAGCCATTTTCAACGATAAATAATGGTTTGTGATAACGGTCGGTTAATTGATTCAATGCAATTCTTAATCCTTCCGGATCAATTTCCCAACCCCAATCACTACGCTTTAGAGTTGGATTTTTAGTAACTGCCTTAGACAGGTCAGTTAAATCATCAGGTTTAACTTTTTTAGAAGAAACTGTCGTTGTTTGGTAATAGCTGAAAGCAACATAGTCAACAGTACCTTCTTGTAAGACGATCCGATCCTCATCAGTAATATCAGGCCGGTATCCGTTTCTTTCAATGTATGCTTCAACTGCATTTGGATATTTGCCAAATACGTGGACGTCAGAAAACCAATCACGTCGTTGTTCAAATTTATCGGCTAAGAGCACATCATCTGAGGATGGAGTTAATGGACGAACAGGGGAGTAGTTAATCATACAACCAATTTGGAAATTAGGATTGATTTTGTGACCAATTTTAACTGCCAAAGCTGAAGCTACTAACTCATAATGACCAGCTTGGTACATAGCGGCTTCCTTTTCTTTATCGGTCATACCTTTTTTGAATAAAATACCAGAGTTAGTTGCCATTAAAAAATCGTTATTATAGGCGGATTGATTATCTATTTCGTTGAAAGTCATCCAATACTTAACTTTGTTTTTGTAACGTTTGAAGCAAACGGTTGCAAAACGAACGAAGTAATCAATCAATTTACGGTTAGTAAACCCACCGTATTTTTTGACTAAGTGAAACGGAATCTCGAAATGTGAAAGAGTGATTATCGGTTCAATTCCATATTGATGACAGGTATCGAATAAATTATCATAAAATTTCAAACCAGCTTCGTTTGGTTTTTTATCATCACCATTTGGGAAAATTCTGGTCCAAGCAATTGAAGTTCTGAATGCTTTGAATCCCATTTCAGCCATTAATTTGATGTCTTCTTTATAATGATGGTAAAAATCAATAGCATCATGATTAGGATAATTTTTACCAGGGATAATTCCGTTAGTAATTTCACGTGGCTTAGTAGCAGTGCCAACTGTCATTACGTCAGCTACAGACATGCCTTTGCCATCTTCATTCCATGCACCTTCAAGTTGATGAGCAGCAACAGCGCCACCCCATAGAAAGCCTTTTGGCATTTTTGCTGAATACATTTAAAAACCTTCTTTTTTCGTATGTATCTGATAACGTTTACATACAACATTCTACACTTACTTGTCTTTTTATATCAAGTGTGTATTTTAATTAGAACTACTATACATGGCCCCACGATCGTAGCGATTACGTGCTCTAGAAAATTCAAAAACACGGCCATCTTGAAGATAGGCTTTTTGCTGAACACAAAGGACGGGATCATCTTTAGTACAATCCAAATATTTCATGTCATAAGCATCGGCTTTTTCTGCAGAAATTATGCGATCATTTTTACCAATTTTTAAACCAAGAGTATTCTCAATATAAGAATAAACGGATTTGTGTAAAACGGATAAATTAATACCTGGGATAACTTTGACGGGCATAATGGTGTATTCAAGTTTAGTAGGTTGATTGTTTAAAATACGTTGTCTAATAATGTCATATACTTGATCATCATTATTTAAATTAAGCACTTTACATTCTTCATCATTAGCTTTGCGAAGTTTAAAAGTAATGACATTACTCTTTAATTTTCCAGCTTTTTTATAATGTTTAGTGAAACCAATATTTTCTGAAACGCCTGAATTTAAGAAAAAATTAGGAATAGGTTTAGAGACGACATATGTTCCATGTCCTTTAACAGTTTTAATTAATTTTTTTCTTTTTAAAATTTTTAAAGCGTGCACAATGGTTACACGACTAGTTTTATATTTTTGGGCTAAATTGACTTGTTCAGGGAGACGACAATGGTATTTCTTTTTAATTATGTCTCCTTCAATATAATTAGCCACATCTTGATATTTACTCATGTTGGTTCGTGTTAACCTTCTTTGATAAATGTTAATAAATAAGCATACTTTACTATTCTAGTAGATTTTTAGGGTATAATGTAAGTGGTATAAATAAAGCTTAAATAAGCGTATGTTTATAAAATGTTTACAATCCATTGGAAGCGTTTTATAATATTTCTTGTAGATAAAACTAATCTATTAGATTTATAAATCAACAATTCGGGAGGAATTATTTATTATGGCTAAGCAAACAATTATGTTGAACTGTAGTGCTGGTATGAGTACGTCACTTTTGGTAACTAAGATGCAACAAGCTGCTAAAAAAGATGGAATTGATGTTAAAATTTTTGCATGTCCTGCTTCAGAGGCTTCACAACATATCGAACAAGAACAAATTGATTGTGTATTACTTGGACCTCAAGTAAGTTACATGAAGGGTGACTTTGAAAATAAAGTAAAGGGTGCCGGTAAAGATGGCAAAGATATTCCTTTAGCAGTTATTGATATGCAAGCTTACGGTATGATGAATGGTGAAAAGGTATTAAAACAAGCTGAAGATTTAATCAACGGTTAATTATTTAAGAAAGAGAATTTTCTATGGCAGACGAGAAGAAGACTCCAGAAAAGAAAGAAACTCCTGAACAAAAAGAGCAAAATACATTGATGGCTGCAATGGGGTTAATTGCTAATGGTGGAAATAAAACTAAAGCTTGTGAGAAATTAAGTGTACCAAG
>ENA-UOOK01000103-UOOK01000103.1-fermentation-metagenome-genome-assembly--contig:-NODE-103-length-92233-cov-5.918701_pt1 | contig 92233 bp, 74 predicted proteins | sample MGYA00245777_ERZ724023 | MGnify/ENA primary metagenome ERZ724023 (study PRJEB28704, sample SAMN03018312) | fermentation metagenome | biome: anthropogenic terrestrial biome; feature: soil; material...
TTAAAGTTATAGTTTTTCAACTTAACTTGCTGTCCAAAATATGGGGAGTATTATAGATGACCACAAAAAGTATTTGTTTATCTTGACCTTTTGCTTTTCCTTTTCAATCACCTCCACCTCTAAGGCATCATAAATTAATCTAAGCGTTTTTTCTCTAGGGCTAGTCTCGTTGTTCTCAATTCTTTGAATAGTTCTTAAATTAACCTTTGACTTCTCGGCTAAATCTTCTTGAGATAATCCTCTTTTATCTCTAATTTCTCTAATTCTTTTTCCTGTATTTGTCATCGTTGGTATAATTAAAATGTGATGTGAAAATAGCCAGGATTATCAATTTGTGTTGCGTCTTTTTTACGGCATTTTTACGACATTTCCACGCATTTCAAGACTACGCAAGCAACTCATCCACCAATCGGATGGCATCTTTTACGCATTTCTCACAAACAGTTTGCCTTAAATTTTGGCGGCCGAATTCTTCTTAAGCGGGTAGGCCAATTACAGATCGTCATGGGCCTCAAAATGAGCAAGGAGCCACTTCCACCATCCTTTTCGGTCAACAAAGGATTTGGGATCAATTGCTTTTATCTTATCAGGGACTGAATAAGCCTTATTTTTTCATGGCTTCCGCTTTGAGTTCCTTGGGCATCTTTTCAATGGCGTAACGCAGTGCCGTGCGTGGCATAAGGGCCTTTTTGGCTACCACATAGTTAAATACAGCTTGTTGATTGCTCTCGCTGGCTGCTTTCAGCATCCAGCCGTAGCCTTTTTGTACCAGGTCGTCTTTATCAAGAAGCAGGAGGTCTGCAATCTCAAATATTTCTTTGAGAAACAGTCCTTTTCTGGCGGGGATGATCAGGCTTACTGAGGCCCCTCTTTTGGTCCAGCGATGGGGCGAGGTCGCCCAACGCTTAAGCTCTTCAAGGTACTCTGGATATTTCATTACAAAACTTCCGATGGTATGGTTGCAAAGGGTGTCGCAATCGGCCCAATTGTTTACGTAGCTATTTACCCAACGCTCAAAGGTCTTGAAATCCTCCGGCTCGTACTGCGGAACCAGAGATTCGGCAAAGCGGCAGGCTATAATGGCTTCCTCCAGGTACTTCGATTGCCAAAGTTCATCGCAAAGGGCAAAGACTTCGGGTTTGGATAAGGGCTTTATTCGCTTGAGGTATTCCCTGATTATTTTAGTGGCTTCGGCATTTTTTACGCCATAAACCAGGGCTGCTTCGCCGGGCTTAAAGAAGCGGGCGGAGGTGGCCTTTGCCTGTGGGTCAGCGCTGCTTTGCAGGGCCTGCCTGATTTCTGCTAACAATTTCTCTTTCATAGGCACTAAAAAAACGAAAAGGCTGCTTACTTATTACAGACAATCTCATACTTGATGTTTTCTAAGTCTTTAAAAAACACCGCATAGTAGGTGGGGCTGTATTCGGGGTAGAGCTTGGGTTCAGCTACTATGTTTGCCCCTATCTTCTTTAATTCCTCGTATGCGCTGTAAACTTCGGCTCTCGAATCGGCTTTAAAGGCCAAATGGTGCAGGGCCCCGGGCTTGCGCCTGTGTATGGCCTCGTCTTTAAAGGCCTCCCGGGGTGAGGTAAGAGCGAAAGCCAGCAGGTCATGGCTGTACTCAACCACATGAAAGTCATGTTCTTGGATATAAGCCTTCACCTTTTTATTGGCATCGAAGCCAACAATGGGTAAAAACCGGTCGTAAAAACGTTCTGCTGCTTCCAGGTCCTTTACAGTAATCTGGATGTGATCAATAATGGGTTTCATAAGATTGATTTATTTATTTTTGGCAATTCTAAAACCGAGGTCGTCGATTTTAAATTTTAAGGGATGACTCCTTCTTCGTGTGGTCGCCATGACACTTCGTTCATCGTCAGCCCAACCGCCACCTCTAAAAATTCGGTATGAGCCATAAACAGCCTCGTCGTAAATGTCTGAACACCATTCCCAAACATTACCAAGCATATCATAAAGTCCCCAAGGATTCGGGGCTTTTTGTCCAACGGCATGTGTTGTCATTGAAGAATTGTCTTTGAACCAGGCAATACTATTTAAATCTCCGTACCTAATACCTGTTGTTCCAGCCTTACAAGCGTACTCCCACTCTGCCTCTGTGGGCAATTTAAAACCATCCGCTGTTACATCATAAACAACTTCTTCTTTTTCCTCATTTATTATGTAATAAGGATTAAGTCCAGACCGGATTGACAGTTTATTACAAAAGCTTACAGCTTCTTTCCAGGTAACAGTCTCTACGGGATACCCTTTACCCTTAAAAGTGCTTGGCTCTTCTTTAGTATTCTCAAAATACAAATCTTGAGTAACAGGAAATTTTGCAAGTAAAAAGGGATTAATCTTAACAATCCATTTTTGTTTTGTTCTGTCGTCCCTCAATTCTATTTCCCCACTTGGTATTTCTACCATTAGTAAGTCAGTAAATAGGTTGTCAATTATTTCATTCTCTTTCTTGTTCACTTGTCGTTCGATAATTTCATTTACTTACTAATCGCCGGACGCCTAACGATAAGCTCGAAGAGCAGTGCCTGATAGCCCATTCAAAATTATCAAAAATATTCTTAACAGGTTTAAAGTCCATAAAAGAAGGTTGCAGCCCTAACGAGATGCGATGCATCGATCGAAGTCGAGATGCAGTCCAAGCGGAGTTAAGGATAGGCATACTCTTTGACAAGTTTTGATCGTGAATTGGCTTTTTGAGTTATTTTTTGCCTGGATTACAAAATCTAATTCCACATTTAACGGGGATTAGGAATGATTCCTGCGTCATAGTAAAGCCGGATTTTGCGTAAATATGAATTTTCTCAGACAGTTTATAATTAAGGCCTCCACAAAGTTCTGTAAGTCCAGTCCCGGTACCCTTGTCATATTGATTCCATATATGGCTGTATCCGATTTTAAGATTAATCAAAGGGCTTAATTTGGTCTTAAATGGTAAATACTCAAAGTCCGAAAACGCTGACAATCCATTTATTCCTTCAAAATTTAAATAAGCAATTCCTATCCCGGCAAATAGTTTATTTTTGAAGTTAATGCTGTTTACAATATTAAAGTCTATGCCGGTTCCTTCGTGTAAATAGTATCCTCTCCAATTTGGACCAGGATCAACTTGTACAGTATTAAATTGGTATTTTAAAAATCCTGACTCGACTTTCATCGAATAATTAAACTGTGAGTATGCTTGATTAATCATCAAAATTGAAATCAATGCAGCAGTTAGAAGTCCTTTAATATTCATTGTCGGCGTTTTTTAGCAGCCCCTTTTAACTTTTTCTCATGTTCCATTATTCATCATCATAAAATTACAGATTTTATTCAATAACTAAATCTGACGATTTAATGGGCTGGTACAGCGTTGCTTGTGCGACTTGCAAATGTGCTTACAAATAGCGTTGGCAATTAACCAATACTTCCGAAACCTTCGCTTTCCATTCTGTCTGCCAAAGTGCTTTTTTCTAATGTGTATTCTTTATACAACCGTTTCAATATTTTTTTCATTTCTGGAGTAAGTAAGGAAATACATTTATCAGTTATATCCTGTGGAATCTCTTTATAATATGCTTCTGCAATACCACCAACAATACAAGCTTGTGTATCGGCATCACCACCAAGAGAAACAGCTAAACGGATTGCGGATTCGAAATCGGTGCTTTCGAAGAATGCAATAAATGATTCGGGAACTGAACCCTGACATGTTTCATCGAATTTATAAACTGGCTGAATTTGCTGATAACTTTTTGATAGGTCGTAGTGAAATTCATTTTCAATTTCCCTTTTGATTACCGATTTATCGACTCCCTGACAAGCTAAGTGAATAGCAAGGGCGACGGCTTGCGCTCCTTTAATTCCTTCGGGGTGGTTATGTGTTGCTTCTGCAGAAAGCTTTGCACATTTCAACACCTGCATCCTTGATGGCAATATCAACCCTACAGGACTTGCACGCATAGCAGAACCATTGCCAAAACTATTGTAGGGTTGCGGATTTTCACTTGCTAGCCATTGGCTGAAACGCAAACCATAACCACGACCTGGAAATTGATTGCCCCATTTGTGAATAGATTTATCGAAAGGTATTTTATCTAACAAGGATTCAATTACGGCAAACGTCAATACAGAATCGTCCGTATAAGTCATCTCTTTTGTGAATAGTTGAAAGTTATAATCCTTTGTAGGATTAAACTCATAAGTTGAGCCAATTATATCACCGATTATTGAGCCTATCATTTATTAGTAGTTATTCTAAATTTAACATAGCATCATTAAGCATCGAATTATATGGCATAAATCCTAAACCCATCCAATTAAAAGAGAATGTAAATTAAACTCTGTCTAGGTTTATTTCAAAGTATTCAAAATTAGTATTTTTTTCTTACACCTAAAAGTTTTCCTTTGGGCAATACAGGTTCAGGCTGATTAAAGTCTAATAATATTGGCTTTTCAGGTTGTTCATTTGAGAAAGGCTTTTTGTCAATTAAATATTCAAGAGAAAAATTCAAATTAATGGAATCGGATAACATATTTTGAAATTTCCCACGCAAATAAGATGGTTCCAATAAATTCCATTCATGCTCCCATTCTGTTATTTGCATATTTACTTTATCTTCTAATACAAATTGAGAATCAGCTTCAATCTCGATTTGTTACTTCAGAAATTTATGTTCGATTTTTTGTGAATAGTAATACTTTTTATCTGGTTCAAATGAAGCTTTTGAAAATAATGTTTCTATTTGTCCTTCATGCACCCAGCCTCGCAGTCCAATTTCTTCGTTCCGGCATTTACCAAAGGAACTGTCTATTATACCCCAAAGCCATTCAGATAAATCAAAGTCAATTCGGTTGTAAACTGCAGCTTTAACCTTTTGGGGTCAATTGAACCCGGTTTTGCAAATTGGATTATTTTTGTCATTTATTCTCTTTGCAAATTTTTAAATTATTACTAAAATTAAACGATGGTGCGATAGCAAGAAAACAGCTCTTTTGCAAACTTTGGTATGCGGGTCGACTCGTGGGGTTTCAAATGTGCTGTTTTGTGCGAAGGGGTTTCTTCTTTTTGTGCGTGGGGAGAAAAAACAAAATAAATTCCCCTCAAACGGCACCTTCTTATCATCGGAGCACTAATCCAATCAATCCGTTTTTTGTAATAATTTCATTTTTTCAATATCGAATCAATGTGTCATGTAGGTTCTCCATACCTGCTTACAACGTTTGGCGGAATGCGCAGTGCGGGGTATAAAGCGCTCACTTGGCATGTTACTACAAGGTTTACTAAATGAGCTGAAAACAAAACAGGCATAGGACCCCTCATTGCGTATGACCGCGTGTCAAGCTAAATCCCTACGATATAATTCCTTTCAAAAGTAGCAAAAATCTTTCTAGCCGTAAGCCGTAATAACTGTACTATTCACTTAAAAATAATACTGTTATAAGAAAGAAAACAAGCTTAACTATTGTTGAGCCTGCCATGGTGCTTGTCCCTGAATTCCGGATAATCCGGAGCAAGCTGACCCCCTACCTCCGGGAAGGGGGTCAATATCACCGGAATATCCACCAATCCCAAAAGGATTGCCATGCTTGGCGAAAAATAAGCGCAAAACAGGGTACGACTCCGCAGGAGTCGTATAAATTATCATATTCCATTGGCTATAAACATTTGAATCCTCCGGATTCAATAATTAGTGTCTGCTTAATATGTAGAATCTTTTTTGTGGGTTCTTATTCAGTTTTATTTTGCTGTGTAGTTTCCTGAACTTCTCCTTAGCCCCTCACTATGCCCGGTGCTTCTGTAATTATATGCTAGTTATACATTACTCATTATCTGCTTGATATCAAGGACACATAACTAAGATTGCAATCTTTGCAAAGCAGGAAAAATGAGGATGATAGGTAGGATGAAGCAAAATTATAAGGTCACTTCGTCTTCCTGAGTCACAAACTTGCAAAGCTAGAGGCTCTGGCAGACGGAGAATCGTATTACAATAATTGGAAATATTTTTAACATTTACAACATTTTCTTAACAATATCGCTTAGGGCACAAATAGCTATTAAACAAGACTTTAATTCAAATCATGTTTAATAACATACAACAAGTCCGAATACTTGGAAAAAGTAAAATGCCGCTATAAAATTCAGGTATCTTTGAACCATTTCTGAGCTGAGGGTCTGCGATGAGGACAGCCCGGCCAGCAACAGGGCGTGCGCTTGCCTTCCTTTAGCTCTTCAGTCAAACGGCGGATGTGATCGGCTCTGGTTTCCGGTTTTTTCACTTTGGTTATCCAGCAAATCCATTCATTACGCTGAATGGACGTAAGCTTGTTCCAGCGCTCCAGTAGAGCTCTATCTGCTTCTAACACCTGCACTATGTCATCCGGCACTTCATGTAAGATGCCGGGCAGGATATTTTTGTTTGCCGTATTTTTATCCATCGCTCAGCTTTTTTAATAGACTAAGGACCTAATTACTAACAGCAAATCTCAACTTTCCATTTAATCCCGGTCGTGATCCACCCAAATCAGGTCTGAGGTATCGTAACCAATTTCCTTTGCAATTTGGATATATTTGTCCTTAATGTCAACAGGGATAGTTTTTTCGCGCGACAGAATCCACAAAAGATCCAGGTTTTTCCCTGCAACAAGGGCGTAGCAGTAATCCTCATCTAGGGCAATAACATTGTAGCCGGAATAAAAAGGGCCGAAGAAAGACACTTTCAGTTGAGCCAGGTCTTCCTCTCCAACAAACTTGGCCTTTCCGATTGCCTGAGTCCACTCATTTTTCTCGGTATTGTAGCCTCGGTTAAGAACCTTTATGCTGCCATCGTCATTTAAAGAGTATTCGGCAGTAGTATTGTTCAGGTTCCGCTCAAATTTAAAATCTTTGCGGGCAATCTCATACCATAGACCCAGGTAGCGTTCTTTTTCAAAGGGGCTTACTGCTTTGGCTGACTTGGGTATGGAAGCGCATGCGAAAAGTCCTGTCATAAGAGCAACAGTTAATAGCGAGCTTAATAATCGTGTGACTTTCATAGCCTTTATATTATGGTTATTTTCATGCACCTAATTTAAGTCGAAGAACCGGCTGTTGGCCCCTTGCCCTTTGGGTAAGGAATCAATGTTTAGCTCCTGAACGCGTTTTAAATCCTTTGTTGCGAGGGCCTCCGGGCTTTTTATAGAAGCGCCTGGCTCGTGGTGCGTCGGGGTTGTAAACCGGTCCCTCTTCAAAACCCTCGGGCAATGGAGATTTGAACACAGTACTGCCAATCAGTTTTTCAATCATCCCGAATTTATCCATTTCATTCTCATTGATAAAAGTCAGGGCAACGCCGGTGGATTTTGCCCTCGCGGTACGCCCCACACGATGCACATAGTCTTCTGCATCCCCGGGCACATCGTAGTTAATCACCAGATCAATTCCTTCCACGTCGATACCTCTTGCAATAATATCGGTAGCCACCAAAATTTGAGTTTTGCGATTTCTGAAGTTAAGCATCACGGCCTCCCTCTCAGCCTGTTCCAGGTCAGAATGAATCGCCTCGGCAGGAAAGCCTGCCTGGCGAAGTGAACGGTGAATCTCTTTCACCTTTAATTTAGTAGAAGAGAAAATTAGGACACTGCTAAGATCTTTCCCATTGAGGAGGGATTTGATAAGAGGAATCTTCTGATTATCGTAAACCATATAGGCAGCCTGCAAAATACCTTCGGCCGGCTTCGACATGGCAATGCTAATCTCGTTGGGATTATTGAGCAACTTGCGCGACAAGTCCCTAATTTTAGGGGGCATCGTTGCCGAGAAAAGCAGGGTCTGGCGCTTGCCTTCAAGGCCATTAACAATCTGCATAATATCCTCATGAAAGCCCATATCAAGCATCCTATCGGCCTCATCAAGTATCAGATACTCGATGGAGCTAAACTTAAAATAGTCCATCGACAGGTGCTGTAAAAGTCGCCCCGGAGTAGCCACAACTATATTTGCTCCGCTGATAAGAGCTTTTCTCTGCTGATCCCACAGTCCGGCATCATTTCCGCCGTAAACAGCAATAGAAGTGATAGGCAAAAAATATGAAAAGCCTTGTATTTGTTGGTCAATCTGTATAGCCAGCTCACGAGTGGGAACCAGTATAAGAGTGGTAGTAGCTGCCTGTTTTTTAAGTATCAAGGCGTTGAGTACCGGAAGCAAAAAAGCCGCCGTCTTCCCTGTTCCCGTTTGTGCGCAGGCAATTAAATCCTTGCCCTGCATAATCAGCGGGATAGTCTCCTGCTGCACAGGAGTAGCCTCTTCAAATCGCATAGCTTCTAATCCATCCAGGACTTCCGCTTCGAAACCAAATTCTGTAAACCTCAAAATATTATATTATAAAATCGTTTATACCAATAGTCGTCCTGTCACTACTCCACACACAGGACAAAGCCTTTAAGATACTCCCCTTCAGGGTGAAAGATGCTTACGGGGTGATCGGCAGGCTGATTAAGCTGATGCAAAATGCGCACATTCCGTCCGCTTCGGGCTGCTGCCGAAAACAACATAGTACGGAAGGCCTCGCGTGAAACAACCTGAGAACATGAAAAGGTAAAGAGGATTCCTCCCGGTGCTATCATCTCGATAGCCTTTGCGTTTATCCGCTTATACCCTTGAAGCGCATTTTTCACAACATTAAGATGCTTGGCAAAGGCAGGTGGATCAAGGACAATAAGGTCGTAATTATTGGCCGTTTTCTCCATAAATTTGTAAGTATCGGATGCAAAAGCCTCGTGGCGTTTGTCGTCCGGGAAGTTAAGCTCTACATTTTCGTTGGTAAGCATTATGGCTCTCTCGGAGCTGTCAACCGAATGGACAAGTTTGGCACCGCCTCGCATGGCATAGCAAGAGAAACCTCCAGTATAGCAAAAGGTATTAAGCACCGTTCTTCCGCTGCTATATTTTTCAAGGAGGGCACGATTATCACGTTGATCGACAAAGAATCCGGTCTTCTGTCCTTTTTCCCAATCCACTTTAAAACTCAAGCCATTCTCTAAAGCCAGATGAGATTTAGCTTGCCCGAACAAATATCCATTTTCGGCCTCGACACCTGACTTAAAAGGAAGCGTTCCCTCTGATTTCTCATAAACAGCGCTGAGCCTGTCGCCCATTACATCCTTGAGAGCCTTAAGCAAGGTCTCGCGCAAGCGATACATTGCCACAGTATGCATCTGCATCACCGCTGTTGAATCATAAATATCAACAATCAAGCCCGGCAGTCCGTCGCCTTCACCATGAATCAGTCTGAAGGCATTTGTCTGCTGCGATTGGCTAAGCCCGAGGGTAGTTCTGAGCATCCATGCAACAGCAATCTTTTTGCGCCAGAAATCATCATCAATAGTTTCCCGCTCAAAGCTTACTATCCTAATGGCGATAGAGCCAATCTGATAGTGACCAATAGCCAAAAAATTATCATTAGCATCATGAACGGCGACCAGATCACCCTCCTCCAGATTTCCTTTGACATTTTTAATAGCTCCTGAAAAAACCCAGGGGTGAAAACGTTTAAGACTTTGCTCTTTTCCCGGTTTCAGATAAACAATCGGTAGTTGCGACATATAGAAGCTTAGTTACGGTAAACAATTGATTTGAACTTATACAAAGGGTCGAGAAGCACGAACTCTTCGTAGAGACGAAGAGCGATCCAGGCATCTATCGCCGCGTAATCTATCTGAGCCTGAGTCAGGGTATCAGCCTCCCAGTTGCTGAGTCGCTGCCTCTTCGATACTCGCACTTCAAGCATAAGACCGGCAAGACCCTTAAGGCTGAAAACGTCAATTCCAAAATTTTTCGCCACATCCTGGAGCTCAACAAATCTGCCTGGCTTAAAGCGGGCGAGCTGGTTTAAGCCACGTATATCATCACGGATACCAACCCCAACCTTAAAAAGCTTAGTACTTTCCAGAAGTTTTATAAGAGACGGGCACAATCCTGTTTTGTTAAGTCTGAAAAGGAAGGCTTCATTGGCAGTTGAAAGTTGCAGGAGTGATGTTTGGTTAACCGATCCCTTCTTAAAAGAAGGCTTTGTTTCCGTATCAAAGCCAATCACTTTTTCTTTTAATAGTTTATCTACTATCTCGTCTATTTCAGCTAAGTCTTCCACAAGGGTGATTTTGCCGTCAAACTGGCATAAAGGTAACTCTCCGATTGCTTCTTTGCTTATAGTGTTCTCCATTGATTATAATATAATTTTATCTGCAGCCTTAACGCTGCACTACCGTATAATTATTTCCACGGTAAATTAAAAAGTTCCCTCCCTAAAGTCGCGCTGGCGTCTGGAAAGCAACCAATTATCAGTGTTCCTGTCGTCATAATCAGGCTTCCGGTCATTATCATCGCCCTCGTCTTCATCGAGGTTCTCAGCCCCGTAATAGACCATGTGCAGCGCCCTGAGAACATTCACCAGACTCTGACCCCAATGCTCCATAAAATGCTCGTTTAATTCAGTAAGGGCATCGTTCATAATTTCGGTAACAGCAGTGCGATAGCTCATCAAAAAGTCCTTAACATCCTGATAAATATCGGCCATATTTTCCGAAACGGTAGATGTAAGAGGCAAATCGCTGCGCTGCATGTCGGCTGTGAATACCTCCAGATAGTCGTCGAAGGGTCCCATTTTAGCCTGCACCACGTCTTTAATGAGTTCATACTCCTCTTCCGTAACGGCCTTTTCGAGGAAGTCGTCGAGCATTGTTTCAGTCTTAGGCAACATTGAAGCCTTAAGATACAGCAAGGGTAAAATCTTCAGCGCGGTAGAAATAAAATCAGCTCTGGGCTGAGTTTCTACCCCTTCAAGCCAGGCACAAAACTCTCTGCCAACAGTAACAAATTCAATCACATTAGCCGAGTAAACCTGATGTTCAAAACTATCTTCCATGACTCTGATTATAACAGCACAAAGGTAACAAAAAGCTAAGAACTACAATGCTAAGAACCTGAATATTGAGGCTCTTAGTGAATATTAGTCCCGGGGCTTCCACAGCAGAGTCCCCGCCTCGTCTTCGCTAATTTTTTCAGCATCCTCAAGCCAGCGTATCACTTTCCATATCTTATCCTCATCAAAGCTCAGCTCTTTAACCAGCACATCGGCAGTCAACGCGGAGTTCTCCAATTTTTCCTTTATGGCATTTTCAATGCTTTCAAACTCGCTGTCGCTCAAACGACTTTTCTTCCGGCTTATACAGACATCGCAATGGCCACAATTATGCTGACTTTTTTCACCGAAATAATTCAGCAAGAGCCTGCTTCTACAAACCGATGATGAGCTTGCATAATCAATAACAGCCTCTACCCGCTTTTGGTATTGATGCAAACGCTCCTTGTACACCTCATCGGGAAAGCGAAGGCGATGAGGCTCAAATCTCTGCTGCAAATAGCTAATCAGAGGGGTTCGACGCTGAGGAATATAATGCAACACACCCATTCTGCTACAGCTCATAAAGGCTTCGTAAACATCGCTACGCGACACATTCAGTCTTTTTGCCAAGAGCTCTTCATCGATATTTACATAGTCAACAAAAAGTCCCGTATAGCTGCGTAAAAGCACCTTTATAAAAGGGTCAAGCCGCTCATTCGCCACTTGAAATTTATATAGTTCCAGGTCGCTCATCTTCATCAAGACCCGCGAAGGGATATCCGACATTTCGGTAAAATCAATATAACCTGCGCGTTGCAAAATTTTCAGACTGCTGACAAGAGTTGTAACATTAAATCCAAAAGCGCTGCAAAACTTGCCGATATTAAAGTCAAAAACCTGATTTTCACCATAGCCCACCGCGATTTGAAAGAAGTTTCCAAGAGCGTCATACACGCGCCTAAGTACTTCAATTTCAGGAAATGAGGCTGCGGTGCTTCTGTCGAGGCGCTTCTTATCGTTGGGCGACCACAGAAATACAGCGTAGGCCTTTTTCTCATCGCGTCCGGCACGTCCTGCCTCCTGAAAATATGCTTCCAGCGAATCGGGGGCATCCACATGAACAACCAGTCGCACATCAGCCTTATCTATGCCCATTCCAAAGGCATTTGTTGCAACGATAACACGACATTGACCCGACTTCCATTTTTTTTGCAGCTCATCCTTGTTCTTCTGCGGCAGGCCGGCATGAAAAAATCCGGCACTGATACCATGATTTTCAATAAGCCCTGCAAGCTCGCGTGTCTTCTTTCGACTTCTCACATACACAATAGCGCTGCCTTCTACCCCATCCAGAATATTGAGTAACTGCTGCTCCTTATCTTCGGCATATCTAAGCACGTAGGCAAGATTTGAGCGCTCAAAACTCTTCTTGTAAACGTTAAACTCCGGAAACTTCAACTGTAGCTGTATATCCTTTACCACGGCCGGAGTGGCTGTTGCAGTAAGCGCCAGAACAGGCACGCCGGGCAAATGCTCACGAACATCAGAAATCAGCCTGTAACTGGGGCGGAAGTCGTAACCCCATTGAGAAATACAATGCGCTTCATCAACGGCTATCAGGTTGACATTCAAATACTGCAACCTATCTGTAAAAAACTTAGTAGCAAGGCGTTCAGGAGAAAGATATAAGAATTTGTAATCACCGTAAGTACAGTTATCATAAGCCTTCTCAATTTCAGGCCAGCTCATCCCCGAATGGATAGCGTAAGCCTTTATACCATTACGCTTAAGATTGTCAACCTGATCCCTCATCAATGCAATCAAAGGAGTAATAACCAGACAAATGCCCGGTTTTGCAAGGGCAGGAACCTGAAAAGTCAATGATTTGCCTCCCCCTGTAGGCAAAAGCCCAAGGGTATCTTTTCCGCTATGCACCGACCTGATAATGTCAAGCTGCAGAGGCCTAAAACTCTCGTAACCCCAATATTTTCTGAGAATATCGTGATATATGCTATCCAACTTTCTAAGATAAATTATTTACAAAGTAAAAATAATCTAAATGCATAACAAAAGGCTAATCCTCAAAAAAAGTGCTCCGACTTAGGGAGCACTTTAAAACAAACAACTGAAAATATGCTAATTAACAAACTCTAATTCCCTCACTTTAACACTCAACACCGAGCGTATCTCTCCATCTTTGCTTTTGTAGCCTTCAGTTTCCGGAGTTCCTTCAATAATTACGCGTTTTCCCTTTTTTAGATAATCGGCAACAGAAGAGTTTAAATCGCGCCACATACTGGCTTTGACCCACTCAGTCTTTTCTACCTTATTGCCTTCCTTATCCCGATAGTCTTGCGAAACTGCAACATTAAAATTAATCACCTTGCTGTTTCCTACCTCTTTTACTTCAGCGTCATTTCCCAGAACGCCGGTTAAAATTAATTTAAGCATAGTAATACTGATTATTAGGTTATTAATCAAGGACATCTAACAATCAGCAAGCTATCAGATTAAAACATTAATGTCAAGTTATTTACAATTAATGTTCAAATTATCGGAAACCATAAAACATAGTTATCCGCCTAATCAATAGGTAAAACTGCTACCCCCAAGGAATTCACGCAGAATTGAGGTCGGCGGAATTTCCTTAGTCAGCATAGGTTTTATGTAACTAAAGAATTTAAGTAAACGCTCAGCTTCCGAATACTCAGGTTGATTTGGTTGAACCTCAAGCAATATAGGCTCTGCATAAGGTTTTAAAACGGCCAGCTCATACAGCAAAGCGGTATTAAACATCACATCAGCCTCTTCCTGATAAGGGAAAATATGCTTTTCCTCGCCCCGCTTGACGCTTGCCCATCGACTGATGGTTTCTCTTGCCGAGTAGTTACGATATTTGTAGTCGCGGATAATGCGCCTGATCAAACGATTATCAGTAGTTGAAATACGTGTCTGATTATCAAAATTGATAGAGGTAAGAGCCGAAACATATACTTTAAACTTAGCTTCCTCAGGGATGGATGGCGTCAATTTGGGATTAAGAGCGTGGATTCCCTCAATTATCAGGATATTGTATGGCTCCATCTTCAACTTCTCGCCATCGTAGAAGCGCTGGCCTGTCTCAAACGAGAACTTTGGAATCTCGACCTCTTCGCCATTCAGAAGCCTTACCAGATGGTCATTGAAAAGCTCAAGGTCTATAGCTTCCAGGGTCTCGAAATCATAATCGCCGTTTTCGTCTCTGGGCGTATGCTCTCTATTCACAAAATAGTTGTCGAGCGAGAGGTTCAGGGGCTTAATACCGGCTACAAGCAACTGCACCCCCATCCGCTTTCCGGTAGTAGTTTTTCCACTTGAGGAAGGACCGCTGATTAACACAATTCTAAGCTTATTCTTACGGGCAGCAATACGGTCGGCCACCGCGGCAATTTTCTTTTCATGGAGGGCTTCGGTGACCTTAATAAGCGTCTCGGCTTTTCCATTTACGGTAGCTTTGTTAAGCTCGCTAAGATTGGTAACATCCAGAATCTTATTCCACTGGTTATGCTCCTGGAATATTTCAAACAGTTTGTTTTGAATAATAAGGTTTTCAACCTCTTTGGGATTTCCGGCTTTTGGCACCCGTAATAGCATCCCGTTGAAGTATTTATTAAGATCGAACACCTTCAGATAAGCGGTTGATGGCACCATATATCCATAATACAAACCAATATGATCACCAAGTTGATAGTAGGAAGTATAATAATGTCCCCGTAGCTTAATTAGATCCTTCTTGTCAGTCAGTCCCTTAGCCTCAAACAGCTCAATAACCTCATCGGTTTCGGTTGTTATCCTTGTAAAGGGCAAGTCTTTGTCAATAATTTCATGCATTCTGTCTGCTATCGCGAAAGTATCTTCAATAGTGAGATCCCCCCTCAGGTTGTCCAGCTCGCAATAATAGCCTTTGCTAACAGAATGTTCTATCCTAAGTTTGACGCCCGGAAAAAGCTCCTGAACAGCAGCATAAAGCACAAACGACAGACTACGCACATACATTCTCATCCCGTCGGCATGCGTAATATCAAAAAATCGCACTGTTTTTGGATGAAAGACTTCGTAGGAACATTCACGGATACTATTATTAACAAGGGCACCCAAAATAGGATTTTCAAGTTTTATCTCCATCCTCTCAGCCACTTCGGCCAGGGTAAGACCCCTTGGAGCCACAAGCTCCTTGTTATTATTCAAGCATTTAATATTAATCGTCTGCGCCATATTTATCGTTTAATTATCAATTTCAAAACCCTGTAAAATCCACCTTGCAATATAATCAAAAAAAGTAAAATAGCACTTTAGGAATAAATAGTCTTTTGATTAAGTAAACTCCGCTTCGTTAAAAGAAACGGCATATCTATTTTGCATTAATTAAATAAAATTGCAATCTTAAGATTGCAACACAATAGGCTTATTGTCAATTAGAAACACAAATTAACATCTTATTATTTTTATTTATTCTAAATAGAAACTACCTGTAACTTACATCTTTAAGTTAAAGTTTACGTAGAGATTACATACTTTTGCTAATATCCTGCCCTTATAATAAAAAGCAGATTTCCATGAGAAATATAGAACATGAGGGGGTTGTAGATCAGGTGAGCGATGATAAGATCAAGGTTAAGCTTATGAGCGTTTCCGCGTGTGCCTCGTGTCACACGCGAGGGGCTTGTTCTATGTCTGATTCACAGGAGAAAGAGATAGAGGTAGAGCGCAGGGGCGACTTCAAACCCGGCGATCGGGTGATAATAGAAGGTGCCGGATGGCAAGGTCTGGCAGCCACTTGGTGGGCCTACGTTCTGCCGGTGTTATTGGTTTTAACAACACTAATCATAACCTACACAATAAGCGGACGGGAAGGGCTTGCAGGGCTTTTTTCTCTATTAATTTTGCTTCCATACTATTTAGTATTAAAAATATCTGACAAAATCATGTCAAAGTCATTTCATTTCACCATCAAACAAGTAAACGAATAACAGTTATGAACGTAGTTCTTCTTACAATATTAACGCTTGTCGGACTAGGTGTTATTTCAGCGGTTGTATTGTATATGGCCTCTAAAAAATTCTATGTTTTTGAGGATACCCGTATCGATGTTGTTGAGGAAATTCTCCCGGCCACGAATTGCGGGGGATGTGGCTTTCCGGGTTGTCGTGCTTTTGCCGAGGCTCTTGTAAAGGCTGACGATATATCTTCGATGAACTGCCCAGTAGGCGGTTCAGCCACGATGGCTAAGGTAGCAGAGGCATTAGGAAAAGTAGCAGGTAACGCCAAACCACAAGTTGCAGTAGTCCGTTGCAACGGCACATGCGAGCATCGTCCTAAGCTTAATAACTATGACGGTGCCATTTCCTGCGCGGTTGCGGCAGCGCTTTACGGGGGCGAGACGGGCTGCTCATACGGCTGTCTGGGCTGCGGAGATTGTGTCGAAGCCTGCAAATACGATGCGATGTTTATGGACGAAGAGACCGGTCTTCCTGTTATCATAGAAGACAAATGCATCGCTTGCGGCAAGTGCGTTGAAGCCTGCCCCAAAAACATTATCGAGATGCGTAATATCGGGCCCAAAAGCCGTAGGATTTTTGTAAGCTGCGTCAACAAGGACAAGGGTCCGGTGGCTAAGAAGTCGTGCGAAGTGGCCTGTATAGGTTGCAACAAATGCTTTAAAATCTGTCCTCACGATGCCATAACCATGGCCGACAATCTTGCCTATATTGATGATGACGCATGCAAGCTTTGTCGCAAGTGTGTTGAGGTCTGCCCAACTTTCTCTATTCACGAGCTGAACTTCCCTCCTCGCAAGAAGAAGGCAGAAGAAGAGGCGGCGGCAGTCGAGTCGTGAGTTATGAGTTATGGGTTATGAGTTATGAGTTATGGGTTATGGGTTATAAGTTTATATGAATCCCAAAGGGATGAAATTATTATAGCATTGGAATACCCAACCACAAGCCAAGCCCCGGAGGGGCGGAATATATTAGAGTTTGGAGTTTTATAAGAAGCATTCATCAGAATTATAATATAGGAGGAGAAAACGTGTTAAAAACATTTTCGCTTGGGGGAATACATCCGGAAGAGAACAAGCTTTCGTCCGATTGTGAGATAGAGGTTTTGCCTTTATCCCCAGTCGTAAAAGTTCCCATTTCACAGCATATAGGAGCTCCGGCACAAGCCCTTGTCAAGAAGGGCGATATCGTAAAGACAGGCCAGGTTATAGCCAAATCATCGGGTTTTGTATCTGCCAATATACACTCTCCTGTTTCAGGAACTGTTGAGAAGCTTGAAGAGGTGGTTGACAGCAGCGGCTACCGTCGTACAGCAATTATTATCAAGAGCGAAGGCGACGAATGGGAAGAGGGCATTGACCGTTCTCCCGAGATTAAGAGGGAAATAAGTGCCGGCAAGGAAGAAATAATAAAGAGAATTGCCGAAGCAGGCATAGTGGGTTTAGGAGGGGCTACCTTTCCATCTCACGTAAAGCTTTTGCCTCCTCCGGGTCAAAAATGCGAGCTCCTGATAATAAATGGTGTTGAATGCGAGCCTTACCTAACCGGCGACCATAGGCTAATGCTCGAAAAGGGCGAAGAGGTATTGATTGGTGTTCAACTCCTTATGAAAGCTCTTGATGTAAAGAGAGCAATTATAGGCATAGAAAACAATAAGCCTGATGCCATCAAACATATCACCAATCTCAGCAAAGATATTGAAGGAATTAGCGTTCAGCCTTTGAAAGTTCAGTATCCTCAAGGCGGTGAAAAACAATTGATAGAGGCTTGCATCGGGCGCCAGGTGCCTTCGGGTAAACTGCCAATAGAAGTAGGCGCTGTCGTTTACAACGTGGGAACAAGCTACGCTATTTATGAGGCTATACAGAAAAACAAGCCTTTAATTGAACGAGTGGTTACAATAACAGGTAAATCTGTTAAGAAGCCCGGTAACTACCTGACGCGTATCGGGACTCCAGTATCAGATTTAATAGAGGCTGCCGGAGGTCTTCCCGAAGACACAGGAAAGGTTATAAGCGGAGGCCCCATGATGGGCAAGGCATTGAGCACTGTAGATGTACCGGTGGCCAAAGGAACTTCGGGAGTTTTGATAATGCCGGATAAGCTTTCTTCGCGCAAGCCGGTTCAGGACTGCATCCGTTGCGCCAAGTGCGTATCAGTCTGTTCTATGGGTCTGTCTCCTTATCTTTTGATGGCCTTATCTGAAAGGGCTATTTGGGACAGTGCCGAAGAAGAGAAAGTGCTTGACTGCATAGAATGTGGCTCATGCAGCTATATCTGTCCCTCGTCACGCCCGCTTTTGGACTACATACGTCTGGGTAAAAGTAAGGTTGGGCAGATAGTAAGAAGCAGAACCACTCAAAAGCAATAAGTCTGATTATTTGATATAGATATAATATGGAGAAATTAATAGTATCACCCTCACCGCACGTGCATAGCGGCGATTCTGTTAAGAAAAACATGTATGGAGTAATAATCGCCCTGCTCCCGGCGCTGGCGGCATCATTCTGGTTTTTTGGCCTTGGCGCACTGACAGTTACCCTTACATCAATCGCAGCCTGTTTGCTTTTCGAGCATTTGATTCAGGTTTATTTGTTTAAAAGACCCAGTACCATAAGTGATGGTTCAGCCATAGTAACCGGTTTGCTTCTGGCTATGAACCTACCATCCAATCTGCCGCTTGGTATTATCATTATAGGAGCAGCAGTAGCAATAGGAATAGGCAAGATGTCTTTTGGAGGACTGGGTCAGAACCCCTTTAATCCGGCCCTTGTCGGGCGCGTTTTCCTGCTGATTTCTTTCCCTGCTCAGATGACCTCGTGGCCAACTCCGATTATATCCCGGACTGCCTATCTCGACGCGACTACCGGCGCTACGCCCTTATCTGTGGTAAAAGGGGGGCTAATTTCGGGCACTCCCTTATCCGAGCTGATGGCTCAAATACCTTCCTACAAGGATATGCTGATAGGTACCATGGGCGGCTCACTGGGAGAGGTTGCTGCTATAGCTTTGTTGCTGGGCCTTGCTTACATGCTAATTAAGAAGATAATTACCTGGCATATACCTGTGGCAGTCGTTGGCAGTGTAATCATCCTTGCGGGGATACTGCATCTGGCAGACCCGGAGGTTTATGCTTCGCCCACCTTTCACGTATTAAGCGGAGGCTTACTTCTGGGGGCATTCTTTATGGCAACAGACTATTCAAGTTCGCCTATGGCAAACAAAGGGATGCTGATTTACGGCGTTGGAATAGGGGTGTTAACGGTTCTAATACGAACCTTTGGTTCTTATCCCGAAGGAGTGTCGTTTGCCATACTAATAATGAACAGCTTCACACCCCTTATCAACAAGTACATAAAACCAAAGCGTTTCGGCGAAAAACCGGCTATTCAAAAGGCCTATAAAAATTAAAAGACGAGTAAAATGGGCAATGTAAAATCATCACTTTCCAATATGGTCATCGTACTGGTGATAATCACGCTTGTTGTAGGAGCCGTATTGGGATATGTGTATCAAGTAACCAAGGAACCTATAGCATTATCGGCCTTAGCAAAACAAAACGAGGCTATCGAACTGGTAATGCCCGGATTTAACAACAATCCGATGGATGAGATGCTTGAAATAACCACTGACGAAGGTCTGGCTTTAAAATTGTTTCCTGCCAAAAAAGATGGAGAATCAATCGGAGTAGCTATCGAGACAGTTTCGGGCAAGGGCTACGGAGGAAATATAAGGATAATGGTAGGAATGAAACCTGACGGGACTATCGTAAACTATGAGATACTTGAACATAAGGAGACACCGGGCTTAGGCACCAGAATGGCGGATTGGTTTAAACCTGCAGCGGAAGGCGGGAGCGAAAAGACTCGAAACGTCTTTTTCGACAAACTCTTTGGTATAAAAGCCGAAGCAGGAGGCGGTGAGGATAGCAAAAGCGTTATCGGTAAAAACCCCGGTAAAGACAAGCTGAAAGTATCAAAAGATGGTGGCGACATAGATGCTATAACAGCCGCAACCATAACTTCAAGAGCCTTTTTAGAAGCCATCGAAACGGCTTACAAAGCCTATATTGAAGAAGCAGCAAAAGCAGCTCCCGGCGTTCAAACTGAATTACAAGAGGAAGGAGAGAAATTATGAATCAATGGAAAAATTTCACTAAGGGCCTGATTAAAGAAAACCCTGTATTTGTCCTTTTACTGGGTATGTGCCCCACTTTGGGGGTTACCTCATCAGCCATAAATGGTCTGGGTATGGGCCTGGCCACGACCTTTGTGCTTATAATGGCCAATCTTGCAGTTTCGCTGATAAAGGGTTTCATACCCGACAAGGTTCGTATTCCATCATATATTGTGGTAATAGCGGCCTTTGTAACAGTAGTAGAAATGGTGATGCAGGCCTACACCCCTGCCCTGTTTGAATCTCTGGGCATCTTTATACCACTGATCGTCGTAAACTGCATCCTGCTTGGTCGCGCCGAGGCCTTCGCATCAAAAAACGGACCCATTGCATCAATGATAGATGGAGCAGGAATGGGTTTGGGATTTGCGCTGGCCTTGACCTTATTGGGCAGCGTGCGGGAGTTTCTAGGTGCCGGCACCTTTTTCGGACTTAGGGTTTATCCCGGCGAGTATGGCATTCTTATTTTCGTACTGGCTCCGGGTGCCTTTATAGTTCTTGGCTACCTGATTGCCATAGTCAACAAACTTAAAAAAGCTTAGGGAGGAATTGTTATGAGTTATATTCTGTTAATTATTTCGGCCATATTTGTCAACAATATCGTGTTGGCACAATTCCTTGGAATTTGCCCGTTTTTGGGGGTTTCCAAGCGTGTATCCACTTCTCTTGGAATGGCCGGTGCTGTAACCTTTGTAATGGTAATTGCCACCATCGTAACCTGGATGGTTCAGACCTACATACTTGTTCCTTTTAACATCACCTTTTTGCAAACGATTTCATTTATTCTGATAATTGCAGCATTGGTTCAGATGGTTGAGATTGTTCTGAAAAAAGTAAGTCCCCCACTCTATCAGGCTCTGGGCGTATTTTTGCCATTAATAACCACCAACTGTGCTATCCTGGGTATTGCAGTAATGACCATCAGTAACGGCTACAATATCGTTGAGGGAGTTGTATTTTCATTTGCAACAGCTCTGGGATATGGATTAGCCATCGTCACATTTGCCGGAATCAGAGAACAGATTGATTTAATGAACACTCCCAAAGGACTAAAGGGCGCTCCAATATCGCTTATCACAGCAGGCATTATGGCAATGGCCTTTATGGGTTTTGCGGGGATGGTATAGTATTATCAAGGGCTCCGTTGTCTGCATAAGCCGACGGAGCAATTCCGTATCTAGCTTTAAAACTCCGCGAAAAGCTTGCCAAACTGGAAAAACCAACGGCATACATAATTTCCGTGATGTTTCCGTTTCGATTCAGAATCATATCTGCAGCCTTTTGCATCCTGTAGTTAACAAGAATCTCCTTTGTAGAATAGCCCGTGTACTGCTTCAGCTTTCGGTAAAGATGAGTAGCGCTGAACCCAACATCCATTGCTATCATTTCAACTGACAGATCGGGATTGCTGATATTGCTCTCAATCACCGCCATGACTTTTTTCAAAAACACCTCATCTTCATCGCTAAGCTCACTATCATCGCCTTTGGGTCTCATCAGCAAGGTTTTGGTAAAAAACTCTTCCAACTGAGCATCTCTTCTGAACAAGCTGGCAATACATGATTTCAGATAATCAATATCAAAAGGCTTTGTGATATACATATCTGCTCCACGATCAACACCCTCAATTTTATCCATAGTAAGGCTTTTGGCAGTAAGCAGTATGACGGGAATATGGGCAGTAGATTTCTCTCCCTTTATTGCAGAACAGAGCTGTAGCCCATCCATGACAGGCATCATCACATCACTAATTACCAGATGAGGATGATTGGTACGAACCAATTGAAGTCCTTCCTCTCCGTTGGTAGCGCATAAAAGCTGATATGAACCGCGCAAGTTCATTTCCATAAAATAGAGTATGTCCTGATTGTCGTCAACCAGAACTATTCTTTTCAGTCCTTTAGTGTCCTCATATGACGAATCAGCTTCGACAGGCATCCTCAAAGGAGCAATTGACGAATTTAGGCTATAGCTATCTTTCCAGGCAGTGTTGGGCAGATTAAGGTGTGGGACAGTAAGCTGGAACCTGGAGCCTCCATACTTCCCGCTTTCCACCTTTAATGAACCATTGTGCAAACGAGCGTACTCGCGTGCGAGAGTCAATCCTATCCCGGTTCCAACCTTTGTACTACTATGCGAAGACTGATAGAATCTATCAAATATTTGCTCTTGTTCAGCCTCATCGATTCCGGGGCCACTATCTTCTACAGAAATAATAATATCTTCATTAATAAGCTCCAGCCTCAGAGTAATAACACCAGCAAAAGGCGTGAACTTAAATGCGTTTGAAAGCAGATTAAAAGCTATTATTTCAAGTTTTTCATCATCCAGATCTGCAATCAAAGGCTCCAGCGGCTCAAAAAACTCATACTCTATCTCATGTCGTGAGGCCATATCATCAAAAGAGTGATATACCTCTCTCAACAGTTTAGTCACATCAGTTTTAATCAGCTTAAGAGTCAGCTTTGATGATTCAATTCGTCTGAAATCCAGGAGCTGATTAACTAGCTTATAAAGCCGTTGGGCGTTGCGCAAGGCAATATGCAGCATACGCGTCTGTCCGTTACTGTCATCAATTTTGCCAAGCAGCTCTTTAATGGGCGGGATAATCAAAGTAAGCGGAGTCCTGAATTCATGGGATATATTGGTAAAGAAATCCATTTTAGCCTGATACATGGCCTCGCTGTGCTCCTTCTCAACTTTTACTAATTGCAGTTCATTCCTTAAGCGTTGTCGATACGTAAATATCCTGAAAATCAAATAAGTCAACAATACTATTACGCTAATATACAGAATTATAAATCCTTTGCTAAGCCATAATGACGGCGTAACACGGAATTCTACTCTTTTAATGTCACTCCACGCTCCAAGGTGGTTGGCACCCCGTACTTCAAGCTGGTAGTTACCCGGTTTAAGGTTGGAATAGATGGCAAAATTTCTATCTCCTGAGCTTTTCTGCCACTTTTCCTGCACAGGCAACAAACGATATGAATACTGGCTTACATCAGGGAAAAGGTAATCAAGGGTTGAAAACTCAAAAGTTAGCGAGTTCTGCTTATACTTTAATTTGATTTTCTCAACAAAAGCCATATCTTCAGAGATAATACCAACAGAATCAACAGGTAAGACAATCTGATTATTAACCCTAAGGCCGGTAATAAACACCTCCGGCTTTGTATCAGGGATATGCAAATCCTCCGTATCCAACTCCAAGTATCCGTTGTCGCCTCCAACGAGTATTTTTCCGCTTTCTGAAATGGCTGAAGAATAGGTACCAAAGCTTTTAATCGGCGATATGCGGGAGATAGGAATAGTAAAATAGGAGTTCCTCTGACGATCAAACCTGATTATGGAGCGTTGAATTGTCGCCCATACATTACCGTGGCTATCAACTTCGAGGTTATTCAACTTTCTGCTTCTTCCGGTATCAAAAGCTGTAACAGAAAGGCTATCATTAGCAGGCATATAATGCAGCAAGCGGTTTTCTGAACCTATCCATAATTCGCCTTTGTTGTCAGTGGTAATTCCGGAGATATAGTTATCGTTCAACTCTTTCCCGACTTTAACAATCTCATTTTTTTGTAAGGTAACTGGATTAATGCACCATAAGCTATTTCTACTTGCATAATAAAGCGAGTCTCCGGCTATCAGAATCCTCCCGTCGCCATCCTCATCTACCATTACAAAACCCAGGTCTCCTAAATCGCCGCTTTTGCTGCTCCCTTTAAAAAGTCCACCCTCCCATGCAGTAAGCCAAATATTGCCACTCTTATCGACAATAAAGTTATTGATATAGTTGCTCAGCAGCCCGTTCTGGCGATTAGCCGTTATAGAATGCATCTGTTGTTTGCTTTCGTCCCATACATTCAGCCCTCCGGCTGTGCCCATCCATATACGCCCCAAACTATCCTGTTGCAGAGAATACACATTATCAAGAAGAATGCGATAACGAGGCTCTGAAGAAGACGAAAAACTTCTTGATTTGCCTGTGGCTCTATTGTGATGTACCACACCGTGAATAGTGGCAAGCCAAATGTCTCCGTTGCGTGCCACCAGGATATCTCGAACCTGATTGCCAATGCGGGGATTATCATAGGAATAGTACTCCTCGTGTAAACGGAAGAGTGGTTCTGAATTATCAATAATGCTTATTCCGTTAGAAGTAGCCAGCCATAAGCGTTTGGAATTATCTTCAAAAATATCCCAGACAACATTGCTGACAATGGTATTATCAATTAAGGGATCGTGATAAAAAACCTTGTTGGAACCAGTGGAAGGATTAAAGGTGTTAAGCCCAAAATCAGTACCCAGAAGCAGAATAGAGTCATTAAGTGCAAAAATGGTCTTTATTACCTCATTGCTGAAGGCACTATTTTCGTTATTGTACAATTTTGATTCACCAGTATTAGTATCAAGGACTGCCAGTCCTGTTTCCGTTCCAACCCATAATATAGAGTCTGCATTGTCATAAGGCGGGGCTATTGAAACAATCAAATTATTCTCAAGCAGGGGTTTATAGTCACCTTTGAGATTATAAACAGTAATTTCGCCGTCTTTGTATCTGTTCAAGCCATCGTAGGTGCCAATCCACATATCACCATCAGGGCTCTGATAAAAAGCCCTAATCATATTATGGCTCAATTTGCTGTTAGACGTGTTAATATGTTGTAAGGTATCCATCCCCTCCTCGAATATCAGAACTCCCTCTGAGGTTCCAATCCATATCCTTCCGGCTTTGTCCTTGTATAAAGCCCTGATAACACGAGCATTTCCAGTATTAATCTTATGCGTCAAAAAGGATTTAACATCTATAACATTAAGCCCATCCCATGTTCCGACCCACATCTTCTCTCCATCCTCAAGCAAAGCTGTAATATTGCTAAAACTCAACGAATGAGCGCTCTTTCCGCTTTGGAAATGCTGCATATTGTAACCATCGAAACGCGATAAGCCATCCAGAGTTCCAATCCAAATAAACCCATACTTATCTTGAACAATAGCGCTGGCGACATTTGAGCTCAGTCCGTCTTCTGTGGTAAGATTCACAAAAAACAGAGCTTGCGAGCCATCAGCATTAATAAATACAGGCAAAAAGAGGTTACTGCTTAGTACAATAAACAAAATCATACGTAACGAGACCCTGGTTGATAAACCCAAATTGCTAAAAATCATTAACAAAGCACTTTTTGTCATCGCTAAAATAATTAGTAAGCAAGATAATGTAAAGTTAATATTTATTTGAATACCTGATACATCAGTCATATAATTGTGAGAACAGCAATCGCAATGTAAGATTTGGACAAACATTTGTAAGCTAAAGAAAATTACATTTTTTAATAACAATATATCTTTGTTATTCATATTAATTCAGAAAAGCAACAATTATGCAAAAGTGGGATACATTAATCTTTGCAATGCTGTTAGCGCTGGTTTCGCTTGCAGCATCCTGCTCAGATGAAAACGGCAAAACAGAACCGGAACCACCAATTGAGGAAGACAGAAAATTCTATTTTGGCGTTGACCTTTCGTATGTAAATCAGGTTGAAGACAAAGGAGGAGCTTACAAGACATCTGAAGGCGAGTTAAGTGACCCCTTCATTTTGTTGGCACAAAGCGGTGCTAATCTCTCAAGAGTACGTATTTGGCATAATCCGGCATGGGTTCTGGATTTATACGATGAGCCAAAGCGTCTCTATAGTGCTTATGATGATGTTGAGAAAACAATTCGTCGTTCCAAACACGCCGGTATGGATGTATTATTAGACTTTCACTACTCCGACACATGGGCAGATCCCGGGAAGCAAGAGATTCCGAGCGCTTGGCGTAATATTACCAATATAGATGTATTGGCAGACTCAGTTTACAATTACACCTATAAAATACTCCAACAACTAGACTCTAAGAATTTACTTCCGCAGATGGTGCAGATAGGTAATGAGACCAATTGCGGCATGATGATTAGCAACAAAGCTACAGGCTTTCCGGATTTGAACATCTGCAACGGTAACTGGACCAATTTCGGAGTGGTTGTAAATGCCGGAATTAAAGCAATACGTGACATAGAAGATCTTACTCAAAAAGAGATAAAAGCAGTTTTGCATGTAGCCGACCCCAAAAACATCGATTATTGGACACGTGATATAATCGCTAAGGGCAAAGTTACAGACTTTGACATTATGGGATTATCATACTACCATATATGGCATACAACAGTAGGCTTTGCTGATCTGCCAAACAAAATTGCAGATGTAAAAAACAAGTACGGTAAGGACATAATGATACTCGAAACCGCCTATCCTTTCACTGTCGCCAACAACGATGGATATAACAATATCTACTATAACCAGCAGGAACTAAGCGGATTTCCATATAGCATAGAAGGGCAAAAAGATTTTCTAATTACGCTTAATCAGAATATGATAGATGCCGGAGCACTTGGAGTTATATACTGGGAACCTGCGTGGATAAGCTCTCAACTGAATGATTTATGGGGGAAGGGATCCTCGTGGGAGAACTGCGCATTTTTCGATTTTAACGGTAATGCAAGCTCAGCGCTTGAGTATTTGAAGCATCCATATACCTTCTCAGAAAAGTAAAGCAAAAAAGCAGCCACACGAAAGGATGATTTGTGCGGGTGCAAGAATAAGTCATATAATATGAAGAATAAAGTAATTATTTTACTGGCAATATTGCTGACAACAGCCTGCCAAAGCTCACAACTAAAAGAAACAAGTCACGAGCGCGAGACTCTTTTTAATAAAGACTGGCAGTTTGTTAAAGATGTATCATTTAAGGAAGCTATCAATGACAGCTCTCTTGAATGGGAGCAAGTAAGCCTTCCCCATACCGCTCAAATTGAGCCCGTAGTGATGGCAGAAGCTCAGTGGCAGGGGGATGCATACTATCGAAAAATCTTCACCCCCTCATCTGAGCTCAAAAACAAACATGTAGCCCTTCACTTCGAGGGAGCCATGCAGGTTGCTGAGATCTATCTTAACGGAGAGCATCTGATGACAAATTACAGTGGCTATCTGCCATTTTACGTTGATTTGACCGGTCGTCTGAAGCTTGGTGAGGGAAATGAAATACTTGTTAAGCTAAATAATGAAGATAATCCGCAGGTTCCACCGGGCAAAGCCCTGGATCAGCTCGACTTCAATATCTTCAGCGGAATATATCGCAACGTATGGTTTGTTGTAAAGAATGAACTTCATATCTCGGATGCAATAGGAGCCAACAGAGTTGCGGCAGGTGGCATAATGGTGACCTACTCAGAAGTATCTGAGGAAAGTGCCACTCTGCATGTCCAGGTTGACGCAGAGAACATATCGGGTGATGCAGCTAATGCCGCAATAAAAGTAAGCATCAGAGATCAGGCCGGCGAGCTAGTAGCTGAGAAGCAAACAGAGGTATCAAAGCTTGATGCTAAGTCTCACCAACTTTTCAATTTAAATTTTAACATAGGCGCGCCCAAGCTTTGGTCGCCCGGCTCTCCGCATTTATATAGCGTTAATGTCGAATTATTAAAGGATGAAAAACTATGCGACTTCACAAGTGAGCGCATAGGAATAAAGACCTTTACTTTCCACAACAAAGGCTTTGAGCTTAATGGGGAGCCCCTTTATATAAGAGGGACAAATCGTCATCAGGAATATCCCTACATAGGGTATGCACTATCCGACAATGCAAACTATCGGGATGCATACAAAATCAGGGAGGCCGGATTCAATTTTGTAAGATCTTCACACTATCCTCACAGCAAATCATTTTTGGAAGCTTGCGATGAATTAGGGCTTATGGTAATGGACGCAATTCCCGGATGGCAATTTTTTGGAGATTCTGTCTTTGCAGAAAGATCTATAATGGATGTAAGGAAGATGGTGCGGCGCGACCGCAATCACGCTTCTATTATTCTGTGGGAAGCGGCTCTAAATGAAACACAAATGCCCAAGGAATTTATACATAAAGCGCACAACGCGGTTAAAGAAGAGTACCTTTCAATGGACGTCTTTACCTGCGGATGGGTTGAAGAAGCCTATGATGTTTACATTCCGGCTCGTCAGCACGGAAAACCGCCTCATTACTGGAACCAATACGAACGTAAACCAATTCTTATCGCTGAGTATGGAGATTGGGAATATTATGCCCACAATGCAGGCTTCAATCAAACTGCCTTTTCAGATTTAACCTCTGACGAGAGAAACTCACGCCAGTTAAGAGGCATGGGGCAGAAGAGGTTGGCCCAGCAAGCGCTAAACTACCAGGAAGCTCATAACAGCAATCGCAAGGGCAGCCCTGCCGGGGATGCAAATTGGCTGATGTATGACTACAACAGGGGCTATGCTCCAGACCTGGAAGCATCAGGCATTTCAGACATCTTCCGTATTCCAAAATTTGCTTTCTATTTTTACAAGAGTCAGGCAGCAATAGGAGAGTTTTCGCAGGCCGAGTTTAACGAGCCTTTTATTTTTATAGCGAATTACTACAATGATCCCACATTCAGAGAGGTCAAACTATTTAGCAACTGTGATGAAGTTGAACTGCTGGTGAACGGCGAATCACTTGGCCGCCGTAAGCCCGACACAGATATATACAGTACTCATCTGGCGAAAGCTCCCTTCACTTTTTCACTTGACAAGGTAGTATCAGGCACCATTACCGCTAATGGATATGTTGACGGGGAGTTAGTGACAACGTCCAGTCGTCCAACTCCAGGCGAGGCTACTTCCATTAAACTATGGATAGATGAGAGTGGCCGCTCCTTAGAAGCAGGAAATGGCGATATGGTATTTCTTTATGCTGCCATCGTAGATCAGAACGGCACTATACTTCCAGAAGACAGCTCTGAAGTCCGGTTCAGTATCAAGGGCGATGCTCAGCTAATCGGAGCAAATCCTGTAAAGGCTGAAGCTGGTATATCAACGATAATTCTAAAAGCAGGAAATGATTACGCATTAACAATAGAAGCATCTGCGGACAATATTACAAGCGGTTCGCTAAGTATTAACCTAAAATAATAGTAAAGGAGTCTCTACCGCCTTAGTAATGTTAGAGCTAATATCAAGAACTCAAATTCTACTCTTATGAAGAAAATCAATTTCTATTGCCGCAAGTACGGCGTTCTCCTATTTATGTGGAGTATAGCCCTACTACTATCGGCACAGCAAAAAGAGGTGAGCGGAAAAATCGTTGAAGCCTCAACCGGGGAGTCTATTCCCGGCGCTACAGTCTCCGTTGAAGGCTCTACACGAGGTGTGATAACAGACATCAACGGGGAGTTTTCTATTACAGTATTGGAAAACGAGACAATTGTTGCTTCCTATCTGGGTTTTAAAATTGTACGACTGCCGGTTGCGGGCAGGTCAACATTTTTGATTCAAATGGAACCCGAAATACTAAGCTTTGATGAAGTTGTTGTAATTGGCTATGGTATGCAAAGGAAGGGGGATTTAACCGGCGCGATATCCAATGTAACATCTAAGGAGTTCAACAAAGGAGTAATAAGCTCACCCGAACAGCTAATAAACGGTAAGGTATCGGGTGTTCAGATTATGGGCAGCAGCGGTTCGCCCACCGCCGGTAACTCTATACGCATCAGAGGAGGAGCCTCACTCAATGCAAGCAACGATCCTCTTATAGTGTTGGATGGGGTGCCGTTGGAGATAGGCGGAATCAGCGGAAATAGCAACAATTTCTTGAGTCTTATCAACCCCAATGATATCGAAAGCATGACCGTCCTCAAAGATGCTTCATCAACAGCCATTTATGGTTCACGTGCCTCTAACGGGGTCATTATCATCACAACCAAGAAAGGTGTTGGTGATAAAACCCGCATAAGTTTCAGCACTACTAACTCATTACAAGTAAAGACCAAACTTGCTGATATGCTTTCGGCTCAGCAATTCAGGAATGTCGTTACAAGCCGTGGCAGTGTGGAAGAACAAAGCTTATTAGGTAACGTTACCACCGACTGGAGTGATGAAGTTTATCAGATGGCCTTTGGCACCGATAACAACTTCTCGATTTCCGGAAATCTGGCTTCTCTACCCTATCGCTTCTCCTTAGGCTATTACAATCAGGATGGTATTGTAATGACAGATAATGCCGAACGCCTTACCGGAAATTTGGTGCTCTCTCCTACTTTTTTGGATGAGCACTTAAAATTTGACATTGGGGTAAAAGCCTCACTTAATAATAACCGTTTTGCTGATGGTGGAGCTATTTGGGGCGCTGCAACCTTCAACCCAACTATTCCTGTATATACTAAATATAACGGCGAGAACAAATTTGGCGGCTATACAGAAGGTATTACTAATGAGGGCGTACCGGTTACCTCAGCAGTTGCAAATCCTGTAGGCTTACTAAATCAGAACAAATCAGAAAGTACCGTTAAGCGGATTATTTCAAATTTCGATCTTGACTATAAAATGCATTTCCTTCCTGAACTAAGGTTTCACGCCACTTTAGGCCATGATTATGCCACTGGAGAAGGGGATGTTTTTGTTCCCGCAGAGGCGCTTCAATATTTTTCCTCTGGGGGAAGGGATTACTCCTACGGTCCTCAGGAAAAAGAAAACAGATTGCTGACGACCTATTTCAATTACAATAATATCCTGGACAATATCAACAGCACTGTAGATATTACAGCGGGTTACGATTTCCAATTCTGGAAAAGTACTTCGGAAGCTTATGACGAACTTAACATAGCAAAGGTGTCGCAAAACCCGATTGCAGCAAGGGACTTTCGTCACACTCTGCTTTCATATTATGGTCGCCTAAACTATACTTTAGCCTCCAAATATATGTTAACGGCTACTGTCAGGCGTGATGGCACTTCCAGGTTTAGTGAAGATAACCGTTGGGGAACTTTTCCTTCAGTAGCGTTGGCATGGCGACTCTCGGAGGAGTCTTTTCTTCGTGGAGTAGATGTTTTAAGTAACCTTAAACTGCGTGCCAGCTATGGTGTAACCGGTCAGCAGGAAGGGATAGGCGACTATGCTTATATGCCGGTTTACACAATTAGTCAGGAAGGCGCCCAGTACATTTTCGGAAACACTCCAATAAACACATGGAGACCTGAGGCTTATGTTAAAGATCTAAAATGGGAAACTACAGAAGCCTTTAACTACGGCATTGATTTCGGCCTATTCAACAACCGCCTCTCAGGAGCAGTTGAATACTATACGCGCAAAACAAAAGACCTGCTGTCAAGAGTCCCTTCTCCCGCCGGAACCAACTTCGACAAAATCATACTAACCAATGTAGGAAATGTCGATAGTGAAGGACTTGAAGTGAGCATTAACGCGACAGCCATAGCTAACAAGGATTGGACATGGGACCTGAGCCTGAATGCTTCATGGCTTACCCAGACTATTAAAAATCTATCCATAATAGATGGTACAGAAATCACAAACAGTTCTGTAGGCCCAACAATCGACAGCTACTACTTCCAGGTGCTGACTGAAGGATATTCACCAAATATGTTTTACGTATATCACCAGTTATATGACGAGAGTGGAACGCCTATAGAAGGTGCTTATGCCGATATCGACAAAGACGGAGAAAACACCTCCGCTGATTTGTACCGTTATAACTCACCTGCTCCCGACTATATTTTTGGCTTCAGCACATCATTGAGATACAAAGATTGGACTTTAGGCACAAGCCTAAGAGCAAACGTTGGCAACTACGTCTATAATGGAATGGCAATGAACAGTGGTGCTCTTGGTACTATGTCTTACAACTCATACCAGCTCAACAATCTGCACAAGAGCTATTTGGAGACAGGCTTTAATAGCAGGCAATATCTCTCCGATTACTATGTAGAGAATGCATCCTTCCTGAAAATGGATAATATAACACTCAATTATAACTTTGGCAGGATTGGCAACTTCATGAATATGAACGCTACTGCTATGGTTCAAAATGTGTTTACCATTACTGAATATAGCGGGGTTGACCCTGAAGTACCCAACGGTATGGACTTATCATTTTATCCACGTCCCAGGGTTTTCTCTTTAAGTCTTGGATTTGAATTCTAATTTGAAACTATATAAGTTATGAAAAGATTAATATATATTCTCTTGATAACAGTTGTTACGGTTGCGGTCTCTTGTACAGACGAGCTTAACCAGTTCCCGAACATTGAGGAAACAGCACAGTCTGTTTATTCCAACCCCGACAACTACGCCTCTGCCCTGGCTAAGTGCTATGCATCTTATGTAACAGCAGGTCAAGGCAAAGGAGGCGCTGACGAAGATTTAAGCAGCAACAATGGCTATGACTATATGCGCTGCTATTTTAACGTTCAGGAGGCAGGTACTGATGAATTGGCCTCAACATGGATAGAAGGTGACAACATAGGTAATTTATCCTTTCTTACATGGGATGATCAGGATCCATGGGTTGCCGATATGTACTATCGTTGCTATTACAGCATTTCTCTTTGTAATGAATTTTTGAAGAACAGCACAGATGAGGCGATTTCCGGCTTCACTTCAGAACAACAAGCAGAAATAATGGGATACCGGGCTGAAGCTCGCTTCTTGCGTGCCCTTTCTTATTTCCATGCTATGGATTTGTTTCACAATATCCCTTTTGCTGATGAATCGAATATCGGAAGCTCAGCACTACCTGAACGTAAGACAGCTGATGAAATATTCAGTTTCCTGGAAACTGAACTAATCGAGTGCAGCGATGATATGCTTGATGCAGACAATGCCATATATGGACGCGCTCCACGCGCAGCAGCCTGGATGCTGCTGGCTCGTATGTACCTTAATGCTCCCACTTACAATGCCGGTGAGCATTATGCAGAAAGCATGACTTATACCCGTAAGGTTATGGATGAAGGTTATGCTCTCGAATCTGACTACGCCAAGCTGTTTAACGCAGACAATCACAAACGGGTAGGAAAGGGTAATGAAATTATTTTCCCTCTGGTAGTTGACAGTCGTTATGTTATGAGTTGGGGCGCCACCACCTACCTTATCTGTGGACAGGTAGATACAGATTACGGCCCTTCAGCTTCAAATTTTGGTGTGTCTGATGCCTGGAGCATGTTCAGAATAAGAGGAGAAGTCCCCGCGCTTTTTGATATGGAGAACGACGACAGGGCAATGTTCTATACAGATGGTCAAAGCCAGTATATGAATAGCGGTATCGATGCTCGCAACGAAGGATATTTTGTTACAAAATGGAGTAACCTGGCCGACGATGGAACCACCGCATCCAACACATCAAGTGATGGTGTCGACACAGATTTCCCAATGTTTCGTTTGGCCGATGCCTATCTGATGTATGCTGAAGCTGCAGTACGAAGTAACAGCGACCTAAGCGTTGCACTTGGCTATGTTAACGAGCTTCGGATTAAGCGCAATGCGCCCCAGGTAACCGAGGAAGAAATCAAGGCTACCGTAGATGACATTCCCTATAAGTTTTTCTTAGACGAAAGGGCTCGTGAGCTTTATTGGGAGGGAGTACGCAGAACCGATCTTATCCGCTTCGATGCATTTACAAGCGACAAGTATATCTGGCAATGGAAAGGCGGAGTAGCAGATGGTAAAGCTATAAATAGCAAATTCAATGTTTATCCTATTCCCTCAACTGAGCTGTCGGCGAACCCGAATCTTTTTAATGAACTGTATTAAACAAACATACTATAGGCAGGGATGAATACTCCGGTGGAGCTTCATCCGGCCTTGTGTAAAAAATATTGACAGATGAAAAAAACAGCTTTTTATATAGGCTTCCTAATTTTTTCGCTCACCTTCTTGTCCTGCGAAAAAGAAGGAGATTTGATTACTGTTTCAGGTTTAAAAACCTCGCAGTTGTCAAGCAACAACACAGACATAATACTAAGTCCCGACAATAATGAGAGTGCTGTAGTAGCTTTTTCGTGGACAGAAAGCACACTTACTCTTAGTGACGGTTCTATGCAGGCGCCGTCTTCCATACCTATGGTAAAAATTGAGGTTTCAGCTACAAATGATTTTAATTCATTTGTTACAATAGATCCAAGTTCAAACCCTCATTTAGTGAAGGGTCTTTCTTTAAACACCCTGGCCAAAAACCTGGGCCTTGAACCTAATATTGCTTCTCCGCTATACATCAGGGCTAATTTGGCCCTAGGGAAGAACACAGAGTCTCTGTTTAGTGAGGTAATAACTCTTAATGTTACACCATATTCGATGGATATGAGCAAGGGCTATATTCTCGGTGCTGACGGTATCGAGACAGGCTACTTCCTGTACTCTCCTGAAAGTAACGGGGTCTATAGCGGATTTATGGGTGTTACCGGATGGTACAATTGGTTTATGAAAGAGGGAGATGGAACCGTATGGGGAAATGTAGGCGTTGAAGGCAACGAGTTCAGATTAAGTGAAGAAAGTACTCAATATAATATGTGGTTCCCCGGAAATGGCGGATGCTATTTTAGCACTGTTAATACTGAGACCAAAGAATGGGATGCCACATATCTACCTTTGCTTAGTGCTACGGGTGATGTAATTGGAGACTTAACGTTTAACAGAGCAGAAATGACATGGATGTTGTCCTTAGCTACAACTATTGATAACGCAACTTTCAAGGTTGGAGGAGATACCAAACTATATAATGCTACGACCACAACCGATGATGCAAATGCAATTAGCGGAACTATCAGCTTCTCTCCGGGAGCGGGGGATGAGCTCTCTTACTCATTTACTGAAAGCGATATCGAATTTAGCGTGGCCACAGCGGGAGAATACACCTTGAAATTATTCCTTGCCGACCCGACCAATTTGCACTACACCCTTAGTGCCGGTTCTACTGTTATTAAAGATCCTCTAAGTGAGAAACTATACCTGTTAGGAATAGACGATGGCATTATTGAGGGAGATTGGCATTTCAACACCTATATAAACTTGACTGATGAAGTTGACTCGACTTATGCCGGCGTTGTAAATGTTAACTCTAAGTGGGGATATCAGATGACACTTGCAGAGGGAGAATGGACTAAGATTTATAAGATGGGCGAAACAGAAGGAACCCTGCAATATATGGCAGGTGAAAACATTACTCCACCTAATCCCGGGTTATATCTAATAGAAGTAAATCTTAAGAATCTTAGCTACGCTGAAACTTTAATTAGCAGCGTCGGATACAGTGGATTGAATGGCGATTGGACCGGGATTACCCCAATGACATCCAGCCCGGAGGCAGGAGTTTACAGTGCCCCTATCACTATCACCCAAGCTGCAGAATATGGTATAAAGATATATCTAAACGATAATTGGGATCTAGCCTTTGGCGGAGCTGACGGAATATTAGGCCTTCACCAGGACGGATTTAAGGATGATGCCGCTCTTCCAACAGGCGATTACGACCTGATTGTTAACCTTAGCAGCTCCTCCTACACTCTGTTGGGAAATGAGGTGTATATTACAGGGATTAACGACATCTGGGACTTCAGCACCTTTGTGCTTACTAAAACCTCAACAGGAGTATATTCCGGGACAGTTGAAATTACCAAGACTTCAAGCGATGGATTTAGAATACAGCTTGACTCATCATGGAATCGCTACTTTGGCGGCTCATTTGATAAGATTGGCTACCTTGAAGCTAACATCACTGACGACCAGGCATTGACACCCGGGACATACAGTGTTACTGTTGACTTTATCAATAATACGTGTAGTTTCTCACTTCCATAAGACTGTATAGAATTGCAAATACGTAACAGGGAATGATTCCCTGTTACTTATTTATTCCCGTGCTATTTATCCTGAAAACAAGAGTTATGAAACTTACTACCGGCCTTAAGGCTTTAATAGTATTATTATTCATCCCCATCGCAATTATCGCCAAAAACCCCAAAAACAGTGGGAGCTATGTTGATAAAGAGGGAGTGATACGATGGCGTAATGACAACTCCGAAATAGTCGGCTTTGGTGTAAACTATTCAACCCCCTTTGCACACGCGTTTAGAATGGCAGAAGCCATGGGGATCTCTCACAAAGAGGCTATTCAACAAGATGTCTATCACATGGCTCGTCTTGGATTAGACATCTACCGCGTGCATGTTTGGGACACCGAAATATCCGATTCAATAGGTAATCTTCTGATTAATGAACATCTCGACTTGTTTGACTATACAATAAGCGAGATGAAAAAGAGAGGGATGCACTTTGTTATCACTCCGATAGCATTTTGGGGTAACGGATGGCCAGAACCTGATTATAAAACGTCAGGATTCTCAAATAAATACGGAAAAGATGCCTGCCTTTGCAATCCGGAAGCCATTAAGGCACAAGAAAATTATCTTTACCAATTTCTAAATCACGTAAATCCATATACATCCCTCGCCTACAAAAACGATCCGGATATTATTACCTTTGAAGTGTCTAACGAGCCTCATCACAGTGGCTCTGAGAAGCATGTAACTAATTATATCAACCGCATGGTTAAGGCCATGCGCAAAACAGGGACAACTACGCCGATTTTGTACAATATGAGTCATAGCATACACTTAATTGATGCTTACTTAAATTCAAATGCTCAAGGTGGTACTTTCCAGTGGTATCCAACCAACTTAGTCGCAAACAGACAATTAAACGGCAACTTTTTACCTCAGGTAAATAGCTACCATATCCCTTTCCAAAACAATCCAAAATTTCAAAAATCGGCGAAGATAGTTTATGAATTTGACCCTGCCGATGTCGGCGGCAATTATATGTACCCGGCTATGGCACGTAGTTTCAGGACTGCCGGAATGCAGCTTGCTACCCACTTTGATTACGACGCCATGTTTCTGGCAGCTCACAACACTAATTATGGCACTCACTATATGAGCCTCCCCTACGCCCCCAAAAGGGCATTGAGTCTAAAAATAGCTTCTGCTGTATTCCATCAAATTCCACGCTATAAAGACTTTGGCAACTTTCCTGAGAACAATTATTTTGACAATTTCAAAATAGACTACTCCAACGATTTAGTTGAGATGCTTAGCTACAGTTCCTTCTACTACTCAAACAACACCTCAACAAAGCCTGATAAGATTGAGCTTATTACAGAAATTGCAGGCTACGGAAGCTCACCGCTAATTCAATACGATGGCAAAGGTGCCTATTTCCTTGACAAAATAGGCGATAAAGTCTGGCGACTGGAAGTTATGCCTGATGCCCATTTGATAGGTGATCCCTTCGCTAAGACCTCACCCGAACGTCAAGTGGCTGCCGTAACATGGCAAGAACGAAGCATGACAATAGCACTACCTGAGTTGGGCGGTGATTTTAAGATAGAGGCAATTAACAATGGCAACAGTTACAATACGGCAACTTCTAACGGAACTTTTGATATTACACCGGGAGTATATATTGTGCAACCCCAAACGGGAACTACAATTGTTTCAGCTCAACAGCGCTTCAAAAATATTGCTATTGGTGAATTTGTAGCACCTGAAGCAAACCTTAAGGCACCGGTAGTGATAAATAAAACAGCAGAAACAATGTCGGCTAACAGCCCTACTCGCTTATGCTTCGAGGTTATTTCTGAAATAAAGCCCATTAAAGTAGAAGTCCAGCTGTCAGCAGCGGGTAATCGTCCCCAACTTATAGACACTAAATATACAGGAGCCGACAACTATATTGCAAACCTAAGCAACGAACAGACAGCCTGTGGAGTGGCAAGCTACAACGTTGTTCTAAGCTTCGAAGACGGCTCAGTGACCTTCCCGGCGGGGAAACCGGGACATCCGGGCAACTGGGATTACTATGATGACTCAAACTACCGGGTGGAGTTTATACCCGACAACTCCCCATTGTTGCTCTGGGATGCCCGGAAGGATTATGGAAACACTATCCGCGAGTGGATGCCCGGCAATTCACTCAAGCCTTTGTGCGTGAACGATTTGGGACTTAATATATCTATGGATAGTCTGCCCTCATTCAAGCATTACGACTCAATAGTTCGTGATTATACCTTTAAATACTTCTGCAAAAATGATATTGCAGGACGCAGGAATGCTTTATCAAATAAGAGCAAAATAGTAGTTGCAGTTTCGACTACAATAGAGAACCCTCAGCCACTTGAAATAGGGCTAATAACAGCCAATGGCATAGCCTTTACTGCGGAATTTCAGGCAAACACAGGAACCAATACATATAAGATACCGCTTGAAGAATTAAAACAGGGAAAATATATTATGGTTAAAAGGCCATATCCGGAATTTATGCCATATTATCACGAATCAGAAGATAGTTTCGAACTTAATTTAAAAGATATTGAAACCATACAATTCTCGATAAAGCAGGGACTGTCGCCAAATATAGACCTGACAGTTGCCAAAATATGGCTCGAATAACGATCTAAACAGCAAGGCTGAGATGGTTCAGACTGTTGTTTGAACCGTCTCAGTTTTCCTCAATTACAAAGTAAAGCTTGTGATCTTCAATGCGATAATAGAGAGGCACAACATTAATCGCGGGGTATCGGTTTCTTAATCTCCTTGCCTCGGTGATTAAAAAATCGATTTCGTTGCCGATCTCGAATATTGGTGCAAACTGGTTAAAATGATCCCGGGCAAACTCTCGTTCCCAGCCTGCATTTTCAACCAGTCCGTTGATCAGGCTGTCTTTCTGCTTGCTCAGATTAACCATCCCACAGTTACTGTGACCTATCAGGGCAATATACTTAACTCCGCCTACTGCCACAGCATAGGAGACCTTAAATTCATTATGACGCAAATTTCCTCCTCCCGACCTCAGTATAAATGCAAAATTATTAGGTATGTGCAGCTGGTTCCTATTGTCCATACACATACTAATAAGCATCTCAGCCTTTGGAATTTCGCCAAAGGGCATATTGAAATTGTGATAGTTTATTAATCGTTCAACAGGAGTATTCCTGTATTTTTCTTTGATATCGTCAGGACTGTTAACGGCAACTAATCGATTCATATAATCGTTTATTTTTAGATAATATTGGTAGTTTGGCTACCCAAACTACTACAAGGCAAAAAAGTAAAAAAAGTTCAACTATTTCTAGCCAAAATATTAGTTCCTTGCTTGAAAACTATGATTGTCATTTATTAGCAATCTAAATACCAGCCACATACAGTTTATACAAAAAAATCACAAAATCGGAAGATTGATTGCCAGGCTACAATTATCAGCCATTCATAAATAGCAAAAATAAGGAAAGCCATCATTCTGCAGGGTCTAACTAAACTTTTTGGATGCTCAAACTGTTGATTATTTGAACTTATTAAACCATAAACGATATTTTTATGAAACAGTTAACAATTGCATTAATCGCATTAACAGTAATGGCAGCAGGCTGTACTTCACCTGTAAGCAAAACAAGCGTGGAGGAAGTCAAAACGACCCCTGAATACACCGGCGAAGCTGTGACGCATGAGTTTGCAGCCCTTCCATACGCCTATGACGCGCTTGAACCATATATTGATGCCCAGACCATGGAAATCCACTACAGTCTCCATCATCAGGGCTATTACAACAACTTCATAAAGGCAGTTGAGGCAACAGGCGTTCAAAATGCATCTTTAGCGTTTATTTTCGAGAATATCTCAACACTTAGCAGCGCTGTAAAAAACAACGCGGGAGGTTACTTCAATCACAGCTTTTTTTGGTCTGTTCTTGCCCCGGCAGGAAGTGGCGGGGAGCCATCGGAAGCCCTATCCGGAGCTATTAACAATGCTTTTGGATCATTAGAAGGACTTAAAGAAAAATTCAATGCTGCCGCAACCGGTCAGTTTGGAAGCGGTTGGTCATGGCTTGTAGTCCAAGAATATGGCACTCTGGCCGTTACAGGTTCAGCCAACCAGGAAAATCCGCTAATGGATATTTCTGAGGTCAAGGGCCAACCTATTCTTGCAATTGATGTTTGGGAGCACGCCTACTATCTGAAATACAAGAACAAAAGAGCCGATTACGTGCAAAATTTCTGGAATATTGTTAATTGGAATGAAGTAAACCGACTGTATCAGGAAGCCCTTTAATCAAATAAAGCGGGCGAAGCGAATGCTTCGCCCGCTTTATTTCCATCTATCTTACTTAATTCTATCCAGATACATCTTCCTGACATTCATCAGGAAGTCAAGTTGCATATCAGTATTATAAATACGGATAATGTCCTGAATTCCAAAATTCACGTGGTAGTGGCCGGTGGCGGCGTCAAACTCGCTTTGCTCCCAATTGAATTTCACCTTCTTTGTTAAATCCTCAAAATACTTCCAGCTCAGCATTTTGGGAATCGTGAAGTAGCCATGATCCTTCTCTGTAACATCAAAAAAGACACCCGGATGCTTTTCATCCAGGATAAAGAATTTCTTGATACGTATTACAGCCGGACCCTGGGGTTTGCCAGCCGGCTTCTTGCGAAACTCAATTCCTTCATCCATATAGCAGGCCTGCAACTCCGATATCAACTGATAATCAGAAAGGTGGCGAACACGAATAACATGAAACTCCTTGTTATAAAGATTAACCACTCCGGCCGCGGCATTAAAATCTGACTGGAAATACTTCCTGATACTCTGGGTCGCTCGCGTAATCTCTTCAAGGGTATAAAGTTGTTTTACCACAAAATAGATATAGAGCGGCTTACTTTCATTGGGATGCTCAGAATAATAATTGTAAAAGCCCGGGAAGGGCTCAGGTGCCTCCAACACAAAGGTGTTAGGCAGAATCTGGTCATCCAGCGTACGCAAGGTCTCCTGCTTCAGGAGATTGCCGTACCTTTCGGTAAATGGTAACGGATTCATAGTATATAGTATTTATTTATTATGTACATCTCAAAACAGCCCTAAGCTGCAACAATATGGAAATATACTTAATTTATAGTACGAATCCTTAGCTTTTCTTTATTATTTGGAACAAGAATCGATTCTAATTCACTGGCTTTTCGACCATCTCTTTAACCAATCCTGCATATTTTCCGCCTAAGTCTAACAGTGATTGGTGAGTCCCGCGCTCGATAACTGCCCCGTTTTCCAGAACCAGGATAAGATTGGAATGCTTGATGGTGCTAAGGCGATGTGCTACGGCAATAACAGTACGTGTCGAGAAAATATTCTCGATAGCCATCTGGATATAATGTTCGGTAATAGAATCTACTGCACTTGTTGCCTCATCAAGGATGATAAGTTCACGCTCGCCGCTAATGGCGCGGGCAAAGGATATAAGCTGCCCCTGACCTTTGGAAAGATTATCGCCATTATCCTGAATCACAAAATCATACTTCCCTGGCAAGCGCTCAATAAACCTGTCGGCATAAACAAAGCGGGCAGCTTCCTCAATATCAGCCTGTTCAATTTCCTTCCGCCCCAGTCCGATATTGAAGCCTATAGTATCATTAAAAAGATAAATATCCTGCTGCATAACTGAAACAGTCTGACGAATCTCTTGCAGAGGAATATCCCTTAACTCCATTCCGTTTATGGTAATTGAGCCCCGATATCCTGTATATGCGCCTGTGAGAAGGCGGATAATAGTTGATTTTCCCGAACCGGTAGTGCCCACCAGCGCAATGCGGTCACCTTTTCTTAAGGTGAAGGAAATATTCTTCAGCACATCCGGGGCATCCGGCGAGTATCTGAAATACACCTCCTTAAATACTATCTCGTCAAATTCAATAGCTTGAGCATCACCATTAGCTGCCTCCTCCACATCCTGTTCAGACAGCACGCTGATATGGTCCAACGCCGAAAGAGCCCTTTGTATGGTTGTAATTTGCTGGGCAAATTGGCGGACGGGAACGAACAGGCGGCCCAAAGTGGTAATAAATACAATTAGCACCCCAATTGTATAATCCAGGTTCCACACCTGTGCAGCGCCAAACCAGATGACCAGAGCAGTAGCAACAGAGGTGATACCGTCAATAATGGAATAAAGCGAGCCATCATATACGTTTGAACGGTTCTGAGCATCTGCATATTGCTTGTTAAATCCGTCGTACTTTTTATATGCCGTCTCGGAGGCAGCATACAGCTGAATAGTCTTCATTCCGTAAAGGGTCTCCTGAAGATATCCTGCCGATTTTGCCAAACTGCTACGCGATTCATCGAAGGCCTTTCTTATCTTCTTTCGGAAAAATCTGATAGTAAGATAAATAATAGGAACAACCAGGCCAACAACAAGTGTCAGCTGCCAATTTATATAGAAGAGGTAGGCTGTCAGGGCAAGAGTCTTAATACTATCCGACAAAAGCCCAAGAATACCTGAGGCAAAGGATTCAGCAATGCTTTCCATATCACTTGTCAGGCGCGACAGAGTTATACCAATAGGATTCTTATCATAGTAGCGCATGGGAAAGCGCAAGGAACGCCCGAAAAGAGTGCGCCTCATGTCCATAATAGCCATACCTCCGGCCTTTGTGAAAGAGTAACTGTAAAGTCCGTCAAAAAGAAAGTTTATACCCAAAACCGCGGCTGCAATAAGGGTATAGAGTTTAAGACCCGGAATATCTCCCGTAAGAATAAAGTCGTCGATAATACGCTCCACCAGCCACAAAAAGAGTATTCCTCCAAAGGTCGTGATAGGTATAGAAGCCAGACTGATAACAATCCATTTTTTATGCGGGGCAAAATAACGACCAAATCTCTTGATCAGTTTCCAGTCCTTAGACCTGAGAAATTCTATCTTCTTGAAAAAGCTCATTTGCCACCTCCTTCCTGAATATCACGGGTGTGGCGGTAAAAATCTGAGCTTTCGAGCAAATCCTTATGCTGCCCCATGGCCGCAATCTCACCATTTTCAAGTACAATATTAAAATCGCATCGTTCCAGGACGCTCATCCTGTTGGATACAATAATCAGAGTAGTGTCTCTTTTTTCAAATAAGTTCTTAATTAAATATCGCTCCGTATCAGTATCAACCGCCGAAAAAACATCGTCAAGTATCATAAGTTTTCCCGGCCAATATAGGGCACGGGCAAGGCTGATACGCTGCTTCTGACCACCTGAGAGCATCACCCCCTTTTCGCCCACTATAGTTTTCTTCCGTTTTGGGAAGCGCTCAAGTTCATCTGCCAGTGCGCTCTGCAGCACAACCTGTTCAATCTTCTCATCAAGGGGTTCAATTCCGCTGCCGAAAGCTATATTATTCTCTATGGTATCAGAAAAAAGGAAGACATCCTGTCCCACCGTACGCACCGACTGCCTGATATCATCACCCCGCAATCGGCTTGCATCATAATCGCCAAACATAATCTGCCCCGGTTGAACCTTTAAATAGCCGTTTATGCAGTTAATCAATGTTGTCTTTCCGGAGCCGAAACCGCCGGTTATTCCAACTACCTGCCCGGGTTTAATTTCAAATGAAATATTTTTAAGGACATCTTCCTTGCCATTATGATATCTGTAGCTCAGATTATTTACTGTAAGACCCTTGTCGAGCAAAGCATTGCACTCAACTTCGGTCAGTGCCTCTTTATCATCATCAACTCCCTTGCGGTTCATAATGGTTTGGAGACTGGTAATTCCGACAAATCCTTGCTGGAATACAGTCAAAACCCAGCCCAGGCCGCTTATGGGGTGAGTCAGTAAAGCAGCGTAAGCTATAAACTCAGTCAGCTCACCAATGGTAAATTCACCTTCGATGACCAACAGGCCTCCGGCAAAAAGTATCACAATCTTCAGCATTTGTTCCATGCTGCTTATCAGAGGCATCACAAAGGAACGTATCCATGATATTTTCATGGTAAAACCAAAGAGTTTTACATTTTCCTCTTCTACCTTGTCTTCTGCCCACTGATGAATATTGTAACTTTTGATTACGCCATTGCCCGACAAAAAAGAAATGATACGTCCCGAAAGACTTTGGAGAGATTCCATTCTAAGGCGGGTATTCCTGACCATAAATGCCATTCCAAAGCGCACAATAATAAACACAATAACGATGGGGATAATCGTATAAAGCGTTAATGAGGGCGACATTGACCACATTTTAAAGGGAGTAACAGACAAGGAGAAAGCAATATTCACAATCTGAAGAAGACCGAAGCCTGTAATCATCCTGACTCCGTTGATATCGTTATTTATTCGCGATATAATAGATCCGCTACTGTTATTATCGTAATAATCTTTCCCAAAGGAGGCGAGTTTTCTGAACATCTCTCCCTTGAGTTGCCGCTCAATCAGCCTTCCCGGCACGAAAAACAGAATGCGCGAAAAAGTCCTGACTATCATTAAAAAGATAGCCAGGGCCATTATTGCTATAACCGAGCGCAGTAAAACATCATAATTATTCTCTCTGCCTGAGGCAATGGAGTCAATACCTTGTTGCACATATTCAGGTATAGTTACCGATACCCAAATAGTAAGAATCAGGAAGATTATGCCTCCTGTGTACCACCACTTGTATTTGTTTGTGTATCTAAGTAAAAACCTTAATTTTGACAACATCCTCTATTTATACTTCTAATTAATTTGGCTGAATCTTACTCTATTAGCTTCGAAATATCACGATTCCATTTATTATTGTAAAGATTAAGCCACTTCTCGGCACTTGTAATCCCGGTTGATACTATTTCATTCAATGGCTCTAAATACTTCTGTTCCGGCTCTATGGAGCATTTTAAAGCACGCCTGGTAAGACCATCCTGCGCAAAAGATAAAAGCTTAGCCGCCAGCTCATGCAAAACTACGGAATTGCTTTCAGCTTTCAGCCCTTTCACGGGTACTTCTGCACGAAGACCTTTAATAGTGTCAATACCCAGGTGCAGAGCCAAACTATGAGCAGCATCAAGAGCCTGAGTATCATAAAGCAGGCCTACCCAAAAGGCAGCAAGGGCAACAATCATGGCGGGCGAACCGCTGTCAGCGCCTCTTAGCTCGATATAGCGCTTAAGTCTGACATCCGGAAAAACAGTAGTCACATGAGTTTCCCAATCTGCCATCCTTGGTTGGAAATGATGCTTCCCTTTCATAAAATCTCTGAAGGTCATTCCATCAGCCGGATAATAGACTCCATCGCGAAAAATAAAATAGAGCGGAACGTCAAGCAGGTATTGAGTATAGCGTTCAAACCCAAAATCATCATCGAAAATAAAAGGTAAGAATCCACATCTATCGGGATCGGTGTCATCCCACACATGCGAACGATAGCTAAGATAGCCGTTGGGCTGCCTTTCCGTAAAAGGAGAATTCGCGAAAAGAGCTGTTATTACGGGCTGAAATGCTTGTGCAACCTGCATTTTTCGAACCATATCCGCTTCTGAGCTGAAGTCAAGATTCACCTGAATCGAGGAGGTTCGCGACATCATGTCCAAGCCCAGGTTTCCCTTGCCGGGCATCCAGGCTCGCATATAGCTGTATCTCTCCTTAGGCATCCAGTCAAGATCTTCGCGCCTCCAAAAGGGGTCGAAGCCTATCGGCAGTCTGACAAATCCCATCCCGGCGGCCATCTCCTCAAGCTTCTGCGTATATTCTATGGTTTCCTTATAAGTTTCATGCACGGTTTCGAGTTTGCTTCCCGACAGTTCAAACTGGCCGGCAGGCTCAATTGTAATCGAGGCGCCGTCCTTTTGCAAAGCTATAATATTTCCTTTTTCAATAATTGGCAACCAGCCGTTTTCTGCACCTTCGGATAGTATCTCTCTGATGCCCGGCCTCGAATTATAACGCAACCGAGTTAAGTCTCCGGCCTTAAGCAAAAACTGCTCATGTTCGGTACCTATTCCCCAATCCTTCTCAGGTTTTATTCCTGCCCTGAACCAATCGGACAAGTCTGCCACCTCCAACTTCTCCGACTCAACAAGCTTCTCTGTCATTTATTCTTTATATTAAATATACAATCCAATACATATTTCTCAACATTCCGGTTCTCCCCAATGTAGGGGAAGTCGTGCATTGAAAGCATTGCCGGAGCATTAAGTTCAACAACTATATAATTTGCCGGTGAGGGCTCTGCATCAGAGTCACTAATGATAATATCTACACCTGCAATTCTCAATCCTGCCGCAGCGGCAGCCCTTACAGCCACATCTTTGTAGTAATCAGGCATAGTGTCGGTCACATCAATACTGTCGCCTCCGGTGCTCAGATTTGAGTTTTTTCGTAAATACACCTTTTCTCCCTCCGGCACAACTGAGTCAAGGCCAAACCCGGCAGACTGCAAATGTCTCTCCACCTCTTCATCAACAACAATCTTCAAGAGAGGATAGCGATAGTCGTCTCCACGACCGATATTCTTTTCCTCAATAAGCTGCTTAATAGTTGAACGCCCGTCGCCCACTATATTTGCAGGCTCACGATAGGCAATCGCTCTAACAACTCCGTCAATCACCAAAAAGCGATATTCCTTACCGGGGTAGTACTCTTCAATAATTACCCTGTCGGAATGTTCAAAGGCCCGCTCAATGGCTCTTTGAAGCTGACTCTGATTTACAATGCGGGTGCTTACCCCGATACCATGATCGGTATCAACGGGCTTAACGACCAGAGGATATTCCGGCAGCTCGAATTCATTCCATTTTTCTCCTGCTTTAATCATCACCGCTTTCGCGTGATTCACGCCCTGTCTGGCCAAAAACTGTTTAGTCATCCACTTATCGTTCGAAATCCAATAAGCAATCAGGCTATTTCCGTCAGATATAGTGCCCTCAAGTATAATATATTCTTTGTTTTTATATTTAACGGCAATCAGGTTGTTATCAGCATCAATAATCTCTAATTCCAGCTTTCGCCTCAATATTTCAGCTATAATAATCTGGGTGCTAGCCTCAAAATTCTCATAGCCGCTTAGCGGAGTAAAGCTGAAAGTCAAATTCGCCATAGTCTTATAGGTTTAAATAGAACTGAAACATTAGCATTTTAATAAAACGAGGATGCAGGGCTTTTGTTCCGGGCTTATACATTATTAACCTATAGACCTAATATGATTAATATAATTAAAAAAAGCCGGCAAGCCGGCTTTTTTAAAAATGGATTATTAAACACAACTAAACTAACTATTCAAGCACAAGTCCAACAACCGACAAGGGAGGCATAGTAATTTCCAGCGTATTCTTAGAAAGCTTATACTTTGAAAAAGCCTTGGGGCTCACCTCATCGGGTTTATCAAATTTATTAATAGCATTAAAAGCATTGGCAGTCAACACAGTTCCTTCATTAACCTTCTTGACTTTTCCACTGCCAAGATCCACAGTAACTTTAATAGATTTATGAGGATTTGTGTTGCTCAGGCTCACATTAACCTTTCCGTCTTTTTTGGAAGCAGTACCCGAAATAGCTGGAATTACATCTTCTCCAAATTTATACTCTTCGCAAGCTATCGTAACAGGGATGTAGTTTGCATCCTGATGTACTGCATACATTTTAAACACATGATAGCTTGGAGTAAGAATCATCTTATCCCCTTCTGTAAGTATCATAGCCTGCAAGACATTAACCAACTGAGCTATATTAGCCATCTGAACACGCTCAGAATGACGATGAAAGATATCAAAGGTAGTTGAGGCTATAAGTGCGTCGCGCATAGAGTTTTGCTGAAAAAGGTGACCGGGCTCAGTCCCAGGTTCAACATCAGTCCAGATGCCCCATTCATCAACCAGCAAGCCTACGCGTTTGTCGGGGTCATACTTATCCATTACTTCCGAATGTTTGGTGATAAGCTCATCCATCCTTAAACTTTGTTTGAGTCCTTTGATATAAAGGCTCTCGTCAAAACCGGTAGCTGCAGATTTATTGCCCCAATCGCCGGTAGCGATAGTATAATAATGTACCGACAAGGCGTCCATATTGCGGCCTGCATTTTTCATCAGCACATCTGTCCAGTTAAAGTCAAAGCCATTTGCACCGCAGCCTACGCGCTCAAATTTGCCCTTGCCATACTGCAGGGCATAAAGAGAATACTGGCGCAATAAATCTGAGTAGAACTCGGGAGTCATATCTCCTCCACAACCCCAGCTTTCGTTGCCAACCCCCAGAAACTTAACATCCCAAGGTTTATCACGACCGTTTTGGCGACGCCAGTTGGCCATTTCAACGTCCTTATCGGAAGTCATATACTCAATCCAATCGACCATTTCCTGAACAGTACCGCTACCCACATTAGCCGAAATATAGGCATCTGCCCCAATCATTTCGCAAAGATTCAAGAACTCGTGAGTGCCAAAGCTATTGTCTTCAACTGTTCCACCCCAAAATACATTATCGATTCTGGGACGCTCATTTACCGGCCCTACTCCGTTCTTCCAATGGTAGGTGTCAGCAAAACAACCGCCCGGCCAGCGCAACACAGGAATTTCAAGGGCTTTCAAAGCTTCTAGTACATCCTTTCTGTAGCCATTCTCGTTAGGGATGTCGGAATCATGTCCTACCCAAATTCCATCGTAAATACAACGGCCAAGGTGCTCAGCAAACTGTCCGTAAATATTCTTGTTAATCACCTGATTAGCTTGATCAAAATCAAGCTTAATGCTGTTTTCCTGCCCAGTCACTGTCAATCCGAGTGACAAGAAGAAAACTGAAATCCAAAGAAAATTTCTTTTCATACCTAAAGATTTTTTTAGTCATCGTTTGTAATTTGCCCGCGAAACATCACGCTCTTCAGCATAAGCCCCGGCTCATTTCATAACGAAGAAAATTTTAATACTGCTAATAAAAGTATTTCACACTTTAAAAATAGTCTATCCTTAGATATTTGCCAACACAATTTCGAAAATTCTTTTAAGAAAAGTTGAAGATTCTTATTTTTTCCAAAGAGCTTCCATATCTTCAAGGGTTTTGCCCTTGGTTTCGGGAACAAAACGCCACACAAAAACAGCTGCTATTACAGCCATCAGTCCATATATCCAGTAGGCAAAGCCGTGATTAAACTTCTCAATCAGGAAAGAGCTCTTATCCATCATCGGGAAAGTCCACGAAACCAGATAATTCGCAATCCACTGCGCTGCAACAGCGATAGCCATCACTTTACCGCGGATACTGTTGGGAAATATTTCTGAAAGAAGAACCCAAACCACGGGGCCCCAGCTAACAGCGAATGAAGCTACATAACCCAGCATAAATATTAGAGAAGCAAATCCTAACTGATTAAAATAGAAGGAAAATCCTAAAGCGAACATAAAGAATCCCATTCCAAGGGCTCCTATTATCATCAAAGGCTTCCTCCCAAACTTATCGACAGTGAGAATCGCCACAACAGTAAATGACAGATTTATTATACCTACTATAATGGTCTGCAACAGAGCAGTGTCAGTTCCCGAGCCCATGTTTTTGAATATTTCAGGCGCATAGTAAAGCACCACATTAATGCCTACAAATTGCTGGAAAACAGACAATAAGATACCAATAACTACAATTGCGATACCGTAAGACAAAATTTTGCCTGAGTGACTTTCTACTGTGCCCTTTATATCAGCAAGAATATTGCCGGCAATATTCTTCCCGTTAACCTTGCTGAGAATTTTCAAGGCTTCCTCATCCCTATTCTTTAACACAAGGAAACGAGGAGTTTCAGGCACAAACAAAAGGAAGAAAAGGAAGAGAGTACAAGGAACCAGCTCCGAAGCAAACATCCATCTCCATCCAATAGTATTTAGCCAGGATTCATCGCCCTGGAGCGCAATGCCGTAATTCACGAAATAAACAACAAGCATTCCGAAGATGATAGCAAACTGGTTTAATGCCACTAAGCGACCTCTCATTCGGGCAGGTGCAATTTCAGCAATGTACATGGGTGATAGCATAGATGCCATACCAACCCCGACTCCACCGATAAAACGATAAAAAATAAAATGCCAGATAAAGGTGTGATCTCCCTGGCCTATTGGCTTAAATAACATTTCCGGAATTGCGGATCCCAACGCTGAGATAAAAAACAGGGTTCCGGCAAGTATCAAGCCGTTTCTTCGGCCAAGCTTATTGCTCACATAGCCGCCACTTAATCCACCGATAATACATCCTATCAGTGCACTAGAAACCAAAAACCCGAGCCATGAATTAGCCAGGGTCTCAGTTAAACCCATTGGTTCAACAAAAAATTTTTCTAAGGAACTAACAGTTCCTGAAATTACTGCTGTGTCGTATCCAAACAATAAACCACCAAGAGTGGCGACAAAGGTTAGACCAATCACATATAAGCTACTTTGACCCTTTTCCATTGGTTTTTCTTTAGAATATTAGCATAGACTACTTTTGTAGCGGAGTAAAGCTACATAATTTGAAACTGGAAATAGTGGGAAGGTAAAAGATAATATTAAGGGATAGCTTGTTGCAAGCAACACCAGTCTTGCAACAAGCTACAAAGGAATTGTAAACTATCCCGGAATAATATTAAATGTAAAGATTAATTAGCTGCTCATACAGCTCTTGCTTTCCGCTAATCATTTTGGGCTCACCATTAGCCAAAGCAAAATCGCGAAGGTCAGTAAGCTTAAGTTTGCCTGCTTCGAACTCGGCACCTTTACCGCTGTCAAAAGAAGCATAACGCTGAGCACGCATCTTCTTGTAGTCAGATTCGTTCAATACTTTATCAGCAATAACCAGGGCACGGGCAAACACGTCCATTCCTGAAATATGTGAGATAAATATATCTTCAAGATCTGTAGAGTTACGACGAGTCTTAGCGTCAAAGTTAACACCACCGGTTTTCAAACCTCCTGCTTCGAGAATAACCATCATAGCTTCAACCGTTTCATAGATATTAATCGGGAATTGGTCAGTATCCCAGCCATTTTGGTAATCACCGCGGTTAGCGTCAATTGAGCCCAGCATACCGGCATCGGCTGCAACCTGAAGCTCATGTTGGAAAGTGTGACCGGCCAAAGTAGCGTGGTTAACTTCCACATTGATGCAGAAATCCTTATCTAAGCCGAAATGACGCAGGAAGCCGATAACAGTAGCGCTGTCGAAGTCATACTGGTGTTTTGTCGGCTCCATTGGCTTAGGTTCAATATAAAAAGCACCTTTAAAGCCCTGTGCACGTGCGTAGTCTCTTGCCATGGTGAGGAATCTTGCAAAATGCTCTTGTTCACGCTTCATGTCTGTATTAAGAAGAGACATATAGCCTTCACGTCCACCCCAGAAGGTGTAGCCTTCGCCACCTAAAGCTATGGTTGCGTCGATAGCATTCTTAACCTGGGTAGCAGCAAAAGCAACAGCTGCAAAATCAGGATTTGTAGAAGCTCCGTTCATATAGCGAGGATTGCTGAAAACATTGGCAGTACCCCAAAGCAGCTTAACACCTGAAGCCTGTTGTTTTGCCTTAGCATAATCAACAATAGCCGCCAAATTTTTCTCATACTCGGAAAGTGAAGCTCCTTCAGAAACCAAGTCAACATCATGCCAGCAGTAATATGGCGCACCAAGCTTTGTGATAAACTCAAATGCTGCATCCATTTTCACTTTTGCAGCGCTTATGGCGTCGCCACCAACAAACCATGGAAACTTCTTAGTTCCGCTTCCAAATGGATCACCACCATCAGCGCAGAAGGTATGCCAGTAAGCAACGGCAAAGCGCATATGTTCTTTCATTGTTTTCCCGGCCACTTTCTGGTCTGCATTATACCATTTAAAGGCCAATGGATTTTTTGATTCTCTTCCTTCGTATTTTATCTCTCCAATACCCGGAAAATACTCTTTGTTACCTAATGTTATGCTCATAATTCAACTATTAAAAAAATTAAAACTTCAAATTATCTTTCCAAATTTTATATACCTCATTTACTGCAAGCTTGTCTCCATCGGGCTCAATAGCTTCAAGACATTTAAGCTTATCAAAGGCCTCTTCAGAACTCTTATATAGACCGGCTCCAAGCGCTGCCCCGCGTGCAGCTCCAAGGGCTCCGTCAGTATCATAAAGTTCGATTCTGGCATTCAGTACATTAGACATAGTTTGGCGGAAAAGAGGGCTCAAAAACATATTAGCCTTACCTACCCTTACAACCTTTGTCTCTATGTTCATTTCATTCATAATATCCACGCCATAGCGGAAACTGAAGGCAATACCTTCCTGTGCAGCCCTGAATATATGATTTTGATTATGGATATTAAGGCTGATTCCTTTAAACTCTGCGCCCGGATTAGCATTGCCCAGCACTCGCTCGGCTCCGTTGCCGAAGGGATAGACTAAGACACCTTCAGAGCCGACAGAGGCGCGGGAGGCCATCTCATTCATCTTCACATAATCAATATTTCCTCCCACATTCTTGCGCAGCCACGAGTTAAGGATACCGGTGCCATTAATACACAGCAGCACCCCTATTCTTCGCTTTTCAGCGCTATGGTTGACGTGCGCGAAACTGTTAACCCTGGATTGCTTATCGTGCGAGAGCACATCACTTACCCCGTACACAACTCCTGATGTACCGGCTGTTGCAGCCACTTCACCCGGTTCGAGCACGTTCAATGAAAAGGCATTGTTGGGCTGATCGCCTGCGCGATAGCTAACCGGGATACCCTCTGGCAAACCAAGATCATCAGCCACCTTAGGACTAACATAGGCATGCTCTGAGAAGGTATCGACCAGCTCCGAAAGCAAGGATTGGTCAATACCATAATATTGAAACAGTTCGGATGCCGGAGCTTCTTTGTTAAAATCCCACATAATGCCTTCAGTCAGACCTGAAACAGTAGTCTGCATTTTCCCTGTAAGGCGATAGGCAATATAATCGCCCGGCAACATAACTTTATAAATCCTGGCATACTTATCAGGTTCATTGTCCTTCACCCATTTAAGCTTTGAAAGGGTAAAATTGCCGGGAGAGTTAAGTAGATTTGACAGGCAGTAGTCGGCCCCAAGGTCGGCAAAGGCTCTGTCGCCTATCTCAACGGCGCGGCTGTCGCTCCAAATAATTGAAGGTCGGATAACTTCGCCATCTTTATCCAGAGCAACCAATCCATGCATCTGGTATGATATACCGATGGCTTTTATGGCTTTCTTATCTATCTTGGCATTAGCCAAAACATCTTTCAAAGCGCTTTTCATATTTTCCCACCACTGCACGGGCTCTTGCTCTGCCCAACCATTTTTGACTGCAATCATAGGCATCTCCTCCTTGGGATAAAATGCCGAGGCAGGACAACTACCATCTGAAAGTTTCAAAAGGCTCACCTTTACTGACGAGCTTCCTACGTCTATTCCTAAAGTGTACATAGCTTAATCTGTTCTGTTCTGTAAAAACTCAAAATATTTTATAAGGAATCTCTGATATATACTTGTGTAGGTACGCAAAGCTGCATAGGCGCATCGTTAACGACAAACTCGGCAGCCTTCATACCCATTAATTTAAAATCAGTAGTTATAACCGTAATACCTTTGTAAATAAATTTTTTCATTGGCGTTTCATTGTAAGAGATAATTCCGGTATCTCTGCCGGGTTCGAGCCCTTTTTGACGGCATTGCTCCAAAAACTGCCCCAACATCCTGTCACTCACAGATAAATATGCTGTTCCTGCTTTCACATCAAACTTTGCCGCGTTAGTTTCAACCGTACAATTAATGCCATAATCGCTGCAAAACTTTTTACCAAAATACAGTAATTCAACCGGGTGATTAGTATAGTTTGGGTATAAGAAGACCATTTCCTTATACTTTTTCAGTAGATGCTTAACAGAAAGAAGTCCATCATAGACCGACTGTCCGAAATCCTGATAAAGCAGGTTATTGCCCGGCTTAGAATATATATTCCAGTCAATGACAAGCAATTTCTCCGAAGGAATTTGTGACAGAATGCTGTCAACCTCCGGATGGTCAAAAGGCATTACCACATATTTATGATATTTCCCAATGCTCTCTTCGATTTGACGTTTAAAAACATCAGTATTATAGTGGTGGAAACGTACATCAGCAAGTACGTTTTCCGGAAGGTTTTTAATAAACGAATCATATAAAACCTCCTTATAAGCTTTGAAGGTGTCGAGAAAGAGGAAAACACGTCTGACCTCTCTGGCAACGAAATAGCCCTTATTAGGAACCGAGTCAATTACTCCCTGCTCCTTCAAAAGCGAGTATGCTTTGAAAACAGTATCCCGACTAAGTTTGTATTCTTTGCAGACCTGGTTGACAGATGGCAAATGATCACCCATACTTAGCTTATTTTCGGAAATAGCGTAATTCACCGAATCAATCAATTGCCGAAACTTTGGTACATCACCCGCCTCATTCAACTGAAATTTAAAATTATTATCTTTCGACGACATAGTGTTCTGGTCTGTTACGGTCAAAGATATAGTTTTTTAATATAGCTTGTATCAACTAAGCTGAAAATTTTTCAGAAAAAAACACCTTAGTTGCGCAAACATACTCTCTGCCTACTTTTCTAACGAGAATTAGAAGAGCTAATAATGATTGAAACATATCGGGAGCCCAAACAAGCAGGATGTATAGGCTTTTGAAAGATAAGAACAAATTTGCTTTATTATAATCAGCCTCTTTTTTTGTAGCTGAGAACAGCCCATCCGTTGAGAAATATAGCAATCAATGCCATTGCCAACAGTTTTCCCGACACGTCAGCAAGGGTACTTCCATTCAGATAAATCATTCTTAAAGTTTCCGTCAGGTAACTAAATGGGTTAATTGCTGCAATAAGTTGCGCCCAGGACGGCATGCCTGAAACGGGGGTAAACATACCTCCCAGCAGAATAAGAATCAATATAAAGAACATTACAAGAAAGCTGGCCTGCTGCAAGGTCTCCGAGTAATTGGAAATAATAAGTCCAAACCCTGATATAGAAAGGATAAAGACTACTGCAGAGATAAGTACCGCAAGGATACTACCTGTGGGCCATAGTCCATACAAGAGGTAGGCCGTAAAAACGGAAATAATCATTACCACAAGACCGACAATCCAAAAAGGGATTAGTTTTGCCAGGATGAATGCAATTCTGTTTACGGGCGTGACATTAATCTGGTTAATAGTTCCGCTTTCCTTTTCCATCACTATGTTAAGAGCCGGCAGGATGCCACATATCAGAGTTAACAATAACACCATAAATCCGGGTATCATAAAGTTTTTATAATCGAGTTCCGGATTGTATTTATATTTTGGTATAATATCCACCTGCGGGATACTCATTAATGATGCCCTTTGCTGCGGAGGCAAGGTATTTATAAGTTCAGCCCTCAGTTCAGATGAGAAATCGTTTACAATCTGCATAATATAATTACTTCCCAGAAGACCTTGTGTACCGTTCACAGAGTTTACCGCCACTCCCACCTTTGAATTTTTATCCTTAACTATATCTTTATCAAAAGTGGCCGGAATCTCAACTATCATATCAGTATCACCATTCTCCATATTTAACATAGCGCTTTTATAATCCGGCGGAGTATCATGTAAAATAAAGTACTTTGAAGCGGCCATTTTATCAGTTAACCTTTTGGAATATATGCTTTTACCATGATCCACCACATCAATTTTGATATTTTTCACCTCAAAACTCACTGCCCATGGGAATACAAGCAAGACCATTATGGGGTACATCACTATCATTCTGGGGATAAGCGGATTTCTGAACATCTGCTTAAACTCTTTCTCTATCAAAAATTTAATTGTTTTCATTTGTGAGGTTTTATAGCAAAATAAAGGTCCTTCAATAAGTAAATTATTCCAATCTCTTTTTAGTGTTGGCAACTGTAAGCAGCAAAAGAGACAGGGTCATTCCAATCATTATTAGCAACTCTTTCCAGATCATGAAAAATCCTTGCCCCTGAATCATCACTTTTCTTACAGCTTCAATAAACCAGCGTGCAGGCACGATAACAGAAAGCGAGCGCAATACCCCCGGCATATTATCTATTGGGAAAATCATCCCTGAAAGCATAAGTACGGGAATCATTGCTGTTATAGCCGAGAAAATAACCGCGTTAACCTGTTTATCAACCAGCGTTGAGACCGTAAGTCCATAAGTTAAGGTCAGAGAAATGTAGATAAGTGCAACCAGAAACAGTAATATCAAACTGCCATTGACAGGCACACCTAGTACAAAATAACTTAGCAGCAGGATAATGATAAAGTCAATAAACGAAATCACCATATAAGGAATAGTTTTTGCAAAAACCATAGTTCCCTGCTTTAGTGGTGATGCAAGCAGCACTTCCATTGTGCCCCTTTCTTTTTCCCTTACAATAGAAACCGAAGTCATAATAGTACAGATGATCATAAGTACCAGCCCCATTATGCCCGGCACAAACATATAAGATGATTTCATTAAAGGATTATATATCATCCTGTTCTCCGTCTGTATCTGAAAAGGAATCTGCATCAGTTCCATATTATCCCGCTGATATCCGGCAATAATCGCCGAGGCATAAGTTGCCGCGATTGAACCACGGTTAGGATCCGAACTATTTGCGAGCAATTGGACAGCGGCCTTTCCGGAATGAACCAAATCCTCCTGGAAATTTTGTTGATAGACCACAGCCAGATCGAGTTTTCCTTTTCTCATAGCCTCTTCCATCTCATCCATCGACTGCGCATTTCCCATATTGCTGAAATAAGGATTTTGCTTTATTCGCTCGCTAATACCTTGGGTAACAGCGTCAGGCGTAGGGTCATAAAAAGCCACTTTTATGTTCTGCACCTCCATATTTATGGCAAAACCAAAGAGAAGTATCTCCACTATAGGTATTCCTATTATTATCATCAAGGTTCTGTTATCCCTGATTATATGCAGGAACTCTTTATTTACAAATGCGATAAACTGTTTCATTTTAAAATCTTTCTGCTTTACGGGCAAGTTTTCTGAAAACCTCATCCATCGAGTCGGTGTTAAATTGTTGGCGCAGTGCTGCAGGCGAATCCAGTGCATCAATGTGCCCGTCAACCATTATAGAGACGCGGTTACAATACTCCGCTTCGTCCATATAATGAGTAGTCACAAAAACCGTGATACCGCGGTCGGCAGCATCATATATCATCTCCCAGAACTGCCGCCTCATGGCAGGGTCCACTCCACCTGTGGGCTCATCCAAAAAGACAATCTTGGGTTCGTGAAAAATGGCTACAGAGAAGGCCAGCTTTTGTTTCCAACCTAAGGGCAGGTATTTCACCAACGTATCGCGTTCTTGTTCAAAATCAAGTCGCTTCAAGAGCGCATCCGTCTTATCTGCAATTTCTTTTTCAGAGAGTCCGTAAATTCCGCCAAACAGACGTATATTTTCCCATACTTTCAAATCTTCATAAAGCGAAAATTTTTGACTCATATAGCCTATATTTCGCTTGATTAACTCATTTTCCTTAATGATGTCGTAACCTGCAACCCTTCCTTCACCGTCCGTAGGCATACTAATTCCGCAAAGCATCTGCATTGCCGTTGTCTTTCCTGCACCATTGGCACCCAGGAAGCCAAAGATTTCTCCTTCGTCAACATCAAAAGTGATGTGATCCACAGCAGTGAAATTGCCGAACTTTTTAGTCAGATTCGAAACCTCTATTACTTTCTTTCTCATACAGTTAATTTGTCAAGGCCATAAAACAATCCTCTACAGTAGGTTCTATCGGGAAAACATTCACATCTTCGAAATTTTTGTTTATAAGATACTGCTTCAGCTCTTCTGCCTGCAGACCCTCATCAACAGTGATATGGATTTTGTCTCCAAATGCGAAGCTGCTTTTTATTAGGTGGTGTGCCCGTAATTCATGCAAAATAACCGACATCCTGCTGCCTTGCACTGCCCATAAAACTCCGGAATAATTATCTATAATACCTTGCGGAGTATCGGTGGCAATAAACTCCCCTTCCTTTATCAGTGCGATGCGGTCGCATCTTCCGGCTTCGTCCATATAAGCCGTGGAGACCAGGATAATCAGTCCCTGCTCTTTAAGCCGTGCAAGCATATCCCAGAATTCCTTCCTGGAAACCGGATCCACACCTGTTGTCGGCTCATCCAGGATTAGAATTTCAGGCTTATGTATCAAGGCACAACTAAGGGCCAATTTTTGTTTCATACCGCCGGAAAGAGCGCCGGCGCGACGGTTTTTAAAAGGCTCTATCTGCCTGTATATATCTTTTATGAGATGATAGTTTTCTTCGATAGTAGTGCCAAATAGTGTGGCAAAAAACTTGAGATTTTCCTCGACACTTAAATCCTGATATAGCGAGAATCTACCGGGCATATAACCTATAATTTGTCTGATAGTATAGTAATCCTTTACCACATCATGTCCGTTCATTATTGCCGAGCCGCTGTCGGGTAAAATAAGCGAAGCCAGAATTCGGAAAAGTGAAGTTTTGCCGGCTCCATCAGGACCAATCACTCCAAATATTTCCCCGTCATTTACTGTGAAAGAAACTCCCTTGAGCGCAATTATATTGTCAGCTCTGCCGTAACTCTTATATAGATTTTTTACTTCTATCATTTCTGCTAAAATTTGACTTCGCCGTACATACCGATTTTCAGAAAACCATCATTGCTGACTGCAATTTTGAGAGCATAAACCAGGTTTGCACGCTCGTTTTTAGTCTGTATAGTTTTTGGGGTAAATTCCGATTTATCAGAAATCCAGCTAATAGTACCTTTGTAGGATTTCATGCCACCGGCTCCGTCGTCCACACTAATTCTAACCTCATCATTAAGCTTTGTCTGTGCAAGCTGATCATTTGTAACATAGGCTCTCAAATACATCGTGTTAGTATCTGCAATCTTAAATAGAGGGCTGCCCATAGTGGCGAGTTCTCCGGCCTCAGCATATTTATTGAGCACGGTTCCTGTAATGGGACTGGTTATTTTGGTTTTCTCAAGCTGATCGTCAAGTTGCGCCACCTGAATATCAAGGGCAGTACTTTGGGCGGAAATATGCGCGCTGCTTTTTTGCAAAGTTGATGTTTGAGCAGAGAGCTGACTTTCGGCTAGCTCCAACTGAGATTCAACATCATCAAGCTGTTTTTGATTGGCTGCATTGGCCGCGACTAATCTTTCCAGCCTTGCTTTTTCCCTCTTCAAAGTCTTTATCTGATCATGCAGGGCAGCTGTCTGAGCCTTGATATCAGGCTGCTGAGCCCTTAGGCCGAGTGCATTTGACAGCAAACTCATCTTTTGGAAATATAGTTGAGTGCTGTCAATAACTCCCGCGATCTGTCCCTTTTGCAATTGATCTCCTTCTCTGATATTTAATTCTAAAATACGCCCGTTTGCTTGTGAGGCTACGATAATTTCTGTTGCCTCAAAGGATCCTGTAGCATCGTAATCTTCTTCCCCATTACTACATGAAAGTATCAGAAGTGAGATTGTAAATGTTGATAGTAATCTAAATAGTTTCATAGTTGCAGGTATTATTATTGTAAATTGCTTTCTAGTTCTGATTTGTAGTATATTTCAGCGAATAAACAGACATGAGATATTGAATCTCGTGGAGAGTTTTGGCTTGCTTTGCAGCCTCTTCTGCATTTATTTCCTTCATCAAGTCGGAGACCGTCATAGTGCCATTTTCAACTTTCACTTCTGCTGCCTCGCGAATCTGAGTATGCAATCTGATAATTTCATCGTCATCTTGCATCGTTTTCATAAATTTCTCAATTTCTATTTGCTGCTGAGGAATCACGATATTTAAATTATGCAGAAAAGTCTCTCTTTGTGAGTTAAGAGCTAATTTTTGCAAGTCGATTTTCTTCCTGTCGTTATTTAATGAGTACAGATTTCCGAAGTTCCATGAAACACGCAAACCCCCTAAAACATAGGGTGTCAATTCATTATCAAACATATTCAGTCCCGGTTTGCCATAACCACCCTGGGCAAAAGCAGCTATAGTCGGCAGGTTTTTGGCATTCAGCAGCGACTTTTGCGATTCAATAGTACTCTCTTTCGCTTCAAACACCTTCAATTCAAGCCTGTTGATTAGCGGCGGGCTTAACAAGCTTTCCGGATCCGGCTTAACAAACACCAAATCACTGCTCACTTGTTCGCCAATCAGCACAGACAACATTTGCATAAAAGCCTTGAGATTTGATTCAACATTAATGCGCTGCTGACGGGCTTTCAGCTGTTCTACTTTCACTACATTCAGGTCGTTTTCATTAGCCAAACCATTATGAGAATAAACCTGCACCTTGTCGTAATTTCGCTGAAGCTCTTTATCAAGTATATCAAGTTGATTAAGTTGTTCCTTCATCAGCAAAATTCCGAAATAGATGTTATTTACACGCTCTCTTAAGCTGTAAATCTCACTTTCAAGCTGCTTTGTGTCAGCCTCGGCGTTTGCTTTCAAAATCTTTTTTTGTGCCGAAACTCTTCCGCCGTCCCATATTATCTGCGTGAGTTCGGCCGCAATCCTGTACTGATCCTTGTCTATAGTAGGAATATCCACTCCCGGCATATTGAGGTCAATACTAGTTACATCTGATTGCCATGTAGCCTGGGCACTCAGAGTACCCTGCGGCAAGTAGGCCTTGTTAGCGTTTGAAAGGTTAAACATTTTAGTTTTCTCAATAATATCATATTGAGAAATAGCAGGATAGTTGGCTTCAGCCAATCTGTAACAATCCTCTATTGTCAGCAGCGCTGAACTCGCAAATAAACTTAAACTCAGGAATATCAAAGCAAAGAACATCCTTTTCATAATCGTAATATTAGTAATTAACTCTTCCATTTAATAGCGCTATTAATGCCATAGCAAAAAATTTACTTCCTCAATCGGGATAGAACAGTTTCAATTATTTCCGCTTTTCTTTTCTCCAGGGCTATATCAAGTTCCTTGTCCGACAAATTCAATGCTTTTTGAAAGAAAGGCATTATCAAAAAGGGGGTAACATTAAGAGATGCAATGCTTAGCAATAAATCTATTTCAGATATTTCGCGCACAAGGCCTTTCTCAATTCCTTCTTTCAAATCAGCCTTAAGGTGAGTCAACAAAGATTGAGGATATTGTTGCAGCTTGGCAATCAATGATTGCAAGCGCTCATAATTAGTCGATAGCTCATTGAAGATAAAAGGAATTATCTTAGGATTCTGCTTCAAATAATCAAAATGCGCTCCTACCATTCCGGCAATTTTTGAATCAAGATTGCCCTCGGGAGAGTCAACCGCCAAAATATTATTGACTACAAGTCTCACTTTCGACTCAAACACCAAGTCAAAGAGATTATCCTTTGTGCGATAGTAATAATGCACCAAAGCCTGATTGCAACCTGCCAGTTTAGCAATCTGCCCGGTTGAGGTTTTAGCGTAACCCTGATTCAAGAACAGCTCTTCAGCTGCTTCAAAAATTCGCGTTTCCATATTCCTGACTTCCGACTTTTCCTCTTCCATTTCAATTTATATAAGATATTAAAGGTGATTAATTAACAAGTTTAACTAATCAATTTAATAGCAAAGTTAAACTCATCAATTAAACCTCCAAAACTTTTAACGTTAATATTAGTTAAGACCCTGATAAAGTTTACTTATCTTATCTAAAACAATAGGCCTGCCGGTGTAAACAAAGCCTGAATAATATTTAGTCAAAGCAGCCCTAAAATCATAAAAAAACATAATTAGAAAGAACTAAGCGGCGCGAACCCGCGATAATAAAATATAATTTCTACCTTTGCACCCTGATTTTTCCGTAACAGACCACACTCCCGGTCATGGTATCTTAACAACACGGAAAAGCTAATCAGATGGCGAGACCGGGTTGTCAGACAAGAGCACACAAGTGCCTGGCTGATTTTTTTAACGGTAGCCCTGTGACAACGATGGTCACGGTCTATTAATTCTTATATATTTAGATGCAGACATTTGCCGAAACCGGGCTTAAGCCCGAGATTCTTGAATCCATAGAAAAGATTGGATTCATTAAACCAACGCCTATTCAGGCTGAAACAATTCCATTTCTTTTAAACTCCGACGATGACCTTGTAGCCATGGCGCAAACAGGGACCGGGAAAACCGCCGCTTTTGGCTTGCCGGTACTTCACAAAATGGAGCTTAAGGCTAATGGGGTCCAAACCATTGTGCTTTGCCCCACACGCGAGCTTTGCCTCCAGATCACAGCTGATTTGCTTACTTATACAGAAAATCTGCCTTTCTCGGTAGTTCCTGTTTATGGCGGGGCTCCTATTTACAACCAGATTGCTGCAATACGCAAAAAGTGTGATATAGTAGTGGGAACTCCCGGCCGTGTAAACGACCTTATCCGTCGCGACAAATTAGATCTCTCCTCTATCCGCTATCTTATTCTTGACGAGGCTGACGAGATGCTTAAAATGGGCTTTAAGGAAGAGATGGATGCCATAATGGGCGAAACACCCGACAGCAAACAGACTTTACTTTTTTCGGCTACTATGCCGCCCGACATTAGCCGTATGGCAGGTAAGCATATGAATCAGCCAAAGACAATTTCTGTTAGTCGTCAGAACATTTCCAACAGCGATATTGATCATGAGTTTGTTGTTACTTCGCCTCACAACAGTTATCAGGCTTTGCGCCGCATCGCCGATATCACACCCGATATTTATGGTATAGTGTTCTGTCGCACACGTCAGGAGACTAAAGATATTGCTGATAAATTAATGAGCGACGGCTACAACGCCGACGCTTTGCATGGTGACTTATCGCAGGCACAGCGCGATTATGTTATGGGTCGTTTCAGAACCAGGGCGCTTCAAATATTGGTGGCAACCGACGTAGCAGCGCGCGGCCTTGATGTTGACAACCTTACCCACGTGATACACTATCACCTTCCTGACGACCCCGAGAACTATATTCACCGAAGTGGTCGCACAGGCCGGGCAGGCCGTAAAGGTATGTCGATAGCGATATTGGCGCCCTCAGAAACCAGGAGAGTTTCGTTTTTGGAAAAACAAACAGGTAAGAAACTCTCAAAAAGGGAGATTCCTACCGGAACAGAGGTCTTTCAACAGCGTCTGCAAAACTATCTTACAGACCTGGTTAACACCGACACCTCAAAATTTGATATTAATAAGTATTCTGAATCAATAAGTGCAGCTTTTGAGGATTTGTCCCGCGAAGAGATTATTGAGAAACTTATTGCAAGTCAGTTCAACACTTTGCATAATCACTATGCCACTGCTCCTGATTTAAACAACACTCCGGAGAAGAGGTCTCGCAACGATCGTGAACCATCAGGAAGAAGAGATTCAGCCGGTAAAGGAAGGTTTAGCCGTTATAGCATTAATCTGGGGGCGAAAAACAATATTCGTCCTGACATGCTGATTAGTATCATTAACAGGCAAACGCCCAATCAAAAAATTTCGATTGGGAAAATTGAAATCCAAAATAAGGTATCTTTCTTTGAGGCAGACAGTGCACAAGAAAAGCACCTGATACAGGGATTCAAAAAAGCCCGGTATAAGGGAATGATGCTTATGGTACAGCCCGAGAATGGACGAAGCGAAGGACGCAGCGCATATAGCGGCGGAGATAGCAATGGCGGAGGCCGACGAGGTGGATACTCAAGGCATAAAAGAAACTAGAACCCCAAGTGAAACTAAATGATAAGTCCGGTAGCACGCCCACACGTGCTACCGGACTTTTTTACACATAAACCTAACCCTAAACTATATGAAACTTTAAAATCATATATCAAATCGCGTGCCATATATCAGCAATACAGCAAAAAAAAAGAGACTTAAAAACAAGAAGCATTGAACTTCGGCTTTAAGTCTCTTTCTTCCTAAACCTAATTAACCTAACCTAAACCCATGAAAAAACTCAGGTCTTTTCTTAGGTAAATATAAGGCCATAAAAAGGAGAGCGCCAGTGTTTTTAGAAATAAAAACTCCAAGCAGCAAAAAAAACGCTTCAGCAGCTAAAACTGGTATCTGAATGCTATACTCAAATTTTCACGAGCTTGAAGTTTGCTCGATTCGCTTTGGTAATACCTGAAATTGGTGGATATACGTGTTGTAAGAAACACATTAATCTTCATATCAAGAATTAAATCCCACTCAGCCTGCACCTTATCTTCTTTTTTGAAGTAGTCATAAAATACGTTCATGGCTGAAGTGAGCTTGATATCTTTAAGCACATTCCAGGTGAAATTATTCTGCAGGGAGCCCCCGGTAAGGAAGAGCGACTTTTTATCTTCATCAATGCTATAGCGTGTCTGGTCGATTTTTGCAGTATCCATAACTACCGTCAACCTGCTGGTGATAGGAGCAAGAAGCAGCGTGAAGTCCTTAACCTTAAAATCCATACCGGCAGCTAACGACATTGATGCAGGAGCCATAAACGCAGAAATGGGTCTTTCCTTTTCGCTGTCGCTACTGGCGTATCCATCAAAAAACTGAGTCCTGAAACTGTAAAGCAAACTGTAATACCACTTTTTGCTGGCATTTATACCATATTTGCTTGATATTTCAATTAAGTCATCGTTAATCCTCGATCTGCTGCCTTCACTATCTATAAATCCAATTTTGTGTATCAGATTATTATCCCACTGGGATCTGTCATCCTTATATACTGCCGAAAAGCGCAAGTCGCTCAATAGAGCTATAGACTGCTGACCTCCTCTTACCCAGTTTTTCAAGTAAGCCTGTGACAATTGTACATGCTCGGTGCCCGAAAATTTCCAGAGGCGCTTTGGAACCTCAACCTTTTCAAGTTTACCGTGGCGCTTAACCTTAGAAGGCTGAAACAACTGTTCAAGATACCTGGCATTGTCATCTCGTTCAAGCCTGCTTGCCTGTCCAAACACTTTTGGCGGATCGGGCATCTCGTGCCAATCATATTGCACTAATTCAGGTGATGACATATAGAATCCGTTGCGGAACTTTTCACGCGAATATCCGTCTTCCACAATTTCAGCTCCCAGCTTATCGGCGCCACCCGGATGAGTCATAAAATTGCGGTATTCATTGAAATTTGTAACCCGGCTCTTTCCCAGTACTTCACTAAAATCGGGTAATGACCGATGTTTGTATATTACAGGCAGGGCATGTGCATGATAAGTTCCGGCTCTGCTAAAAGTATAATGCAGCCTGCTTTCCGTAAGCTCAGAGCTTCGCTTTATCAGGTCTGCCTTTAGAGATGCTGAAACCATAGTCCCAAACCCACCATTCTGATACATAAAACTACTGGGGTAAAAAGCCATCTTTGACCCTCGCAACTGAAGGGGTTCAGAATGCAACTCGGAAGCAGCAGCACAACGGGTATATACATCCTCAATGCCCATAAGTTCGAACCACCACTCCGGGAGTTTATAATCAGGGAAATATTGTTTAATCGTATTCTCTCCCACAGTTGTTTGCAGTGCAAACAATAACAACGCCACACTAATGATCTTTCTTAATTCCATTGACAAAAACACTTTTTATTGCTTGTAAAAATAGCTAATTTATTAATATTTCAAAGCCCATCGACCCTGCATAGCAAACGAGGAAACAGGGATTATTGTTGCTTTGCAAAAAAAATGCCGCAAGCCCTTAGTATTAAAGTTATATATTTGTAATTGTTTTGACAAAGATGCGATAAGCTTTCCCAACGAATAGAAGCAAAGTGACAGATGAGGGATTTTACATCAGGAAATGAGGCCGGACTGATTTTTAAATTTGCATTGCCCTTGGTGATTGGAAATTTACTTCAACAGTTTTACCAAATAACCGATAGTATAATAGTAGGAAAATATCTGGGAACAGCGGCGCTTGCCGCTGTTGGTGCCTCGTTTCCTATTTTCTACACCCTTATCGCTTTTATAATAGGAATAGGGAGTGGTGCTACTATCGTAATAAGCCAGTATTACGGTGCTAAAGACTATGAGAAAGTAAGGCAAGCCATCGGAACCATTTATATATTCATGTTCGGCGCGGGCATAGTGCTGACTATACTGGGCATAAGCTTTAGCAAGCAGATTTTCGCGTTTATCAAAATAGGCGAAGATGTCATGCCGCTGGCCATAAGTTATTTTACAGTATATATGGTAGGTATGCTGGGCTTTTTCGGGTTCAACGGAACAGCCTCCGTCCTTCGGGGGCTGGGCGACAGCCGCACTCCCCTCTTCTTTCTTGCCGGAGCTACGGCAGCAAATATTTTACTCGATTTGCTGTTTATAATAGTCTTCAAATGGGGCGTTGCCGGGGCAGCCTGGGCAACGGTGATAGCGCAGGGCGGTGCATTTATAGCGACAGCTATTTATCTTAATTACCGTGAGCATCTGATACATTTCAGCATCAAGTCCTTCACCTTTCATGCCGAAACTTTCCGTCAGAGCGTTAGGATAGGCTTACCAACAGGGTTTCAACAAACCTTTGTAGCTTTGGGGATGATGGCGCTGATAAGGATCATCAATAATTTCGAGACTGTAACCCTGGCTGCCTATGTAGCAGCCAACCGTATCGATGCCATCGCAACAATGCCTGCCATGAATCTGGGCTCGGCCTTATCTGCTTTTGTAGGACAAAACCTGGGAGCCAACAGGCTGGACAGAATTCGGCGGGGAGTATGGGCTACTCAGAAGATGGCAACGGTTGTGAGCCTTGCTGTTATGGTGGTCGTAATCTGTTGGGGCGATGATATGATGAAACTCTTCAGCGATGTTTCTGAAGTAATTAAACAAGGGCACGAATACCTAATAATTGTAAGCTCCTTTTATATACTTTTCTCATCGATGTTTGTGATGCACGGCATGCTTAGGGGCGCCGGCGCAACTCTAATCCCCATGTTTATCACTTTGATTTCCCTATGGATAGTAAGGATACCAATAGCATGGTTTTTATCCGCCCGAATTGGCGAGAAAGGTATTTGGTGGAGCATTCCTTGCGGGTGGCTTATCGGCATGATTGGAACGTGGCTCTATTACAAAAGTGGAGCTTGGAAAAAGAAAGGCGTTGTAAAGCACCCGGTCATGGGATCATAATAAACATGGACTATTCGGAGTATTTAAAGAGTCTCACATAGTCCTTGAAGGCCTTTACCGATTCCACAAAACTAAACTTTTCAGGAAGCTCTGCCTTGAGGTCTTTGACTCTCAGACCCGAGACCAGGAAAGGAGAATCCGGAAAAATACTGTGATATTCTTCCATTACCTTTTCCATCTCATCCTTAGATAAAATTGAAACAAATGACATCATAAAGATATCGGCAGGCCTCACCCTGTGAACAGAGCGCAAATCATCAGCAGTGACCGATGCCCCAAGGTAAATCACTTCCAGCCCTTCCTTACGTGCTATCAGGTTATAAAAAAGAAGTTCGATCTCGTGTTTTTCATGCTTTGGCAAGAAAAAGACAATACGCGGACCCTTCCGGGTATTATTCTGCATCTCATTGTCAATTGCCACACAAAGCTTTTGGCGAATCAGGCTGGTCATAAAACACTCCTGAGCCGGAGCGATAGTACCCGCCTGCCACAGGATGGAAATCCTCTCCAGGAAAGGAAACAAAACAGTCTCGACAGTACATTCAAAACCATGTTTTATAATGGCCGCTGTCAGTGCATTAGCAAACTTATTTTCATCGAGTTCCAGTAGAGAAATCATCATATTCTCAATTTGCACATTGCTAACACGATTGTTGATAGCTATATCGAGCACTCTGTTTTTGATTTCTTCCTCAGTCATTCCGGCAATATGCGACACCTTAATCCCATGATGGTTAAGAATAGAAATATTCAAAAGGCGCTTGAGATCGCAATCTGAGTAAAATCGAATATTGGTATCGGTACGCTGAGGCTCAATTAACTGATACCTCCGCTCCCACATACGTATAGTGTGCGCCTTAATTCCTGAAATTTTTTCTAAATCTTTAATCGAATACCTTCCCATGGTTTACTACTTCCCTGTTATCGAACTATAAACGAAGCGCTAATTGGTTTTGTTCAAAAAGGGCATATTTCTCCTCAATAAAGATTAAATTAGCACTCTGATAAAAACATGCTCATGATAAAATCAATGACCGGCTACGGCAAGACCACCTGTGAACTCACAGACAAGAAAGTCCACGTAGAAATAAAATCCCTTAACAGCAAACAGTTAGACCTTAATATGCGCTTGCCCTCAATTTATAAGGATAAGGAATTTGAGTTGCGAAATCTCTTGTCTAACGAGCTGCAACGTGGCAAAGTTGACCTTATAATTACAGTTGAAACAGTGGTCTCGGAGAAGATTCCCCAGATTAATGAGCAGGCTTTCGAACATTACTATTTACGTTTAAGTCAGCTTTCCGGAAAATTAGGCATAGAGGGGCAGACCGATTATATCCGAACAATACTGTCGCTTCCCGAAACATTGAAAATAGAGCAGTCAGAGCCGGATGAGCAAGAGTGGTCAAGTGTCAAGAGCAGTGTTCTGGATGCCGTCGGGCTCTTTAATCAATTCCGCTGCCAGGAAGGCACAGCCATTTTTAATGATATTCAGGCACGTGTAAATAAGATCGCAGAGCTAAGCAGCCAGGTAGAGCAATACGAAAAACCGCGGATTGAGCGCATCAAGAGTCGCATAAAAGAAGAATTGGAAAATCTGAAGGATAAAAGCATTGACAACAATCGCTTTGAGCAGGAGTTGATATATTATCTTGAAAAACTTGATATTACGGAAGAAAAGGTAAGGCTCAAAAATCATATCGAATACTTCAGCGCAAGCGCAACAGAAAATGAGCCGGTCGGCAAAAAATTAGCCTTTATCACCCAGGAAATTGGTCGTGAAATAAATACCATGGGCTCAAAAGCAAATGATGCCGATATTCAAAAGCTTGTTATCCAAATGAAAGATGAACTGGAAAAAATCAAAGAGCAACTGCTAAACATTATGTAAGCGTGGTGGCACTCATAAGTAATAAGTGATGGAAAAGGGAAAACTAATAATATTCTCGGCCCCCTCCGGGTCGGGAAAGACAACGATAGTGAAGCATTTGCTTTCAAAAGAATTAAACCTGGCATTCAGCGTATCGGCCACCTCGCGCAAGCCCCGGGTAAACGAGGTGGATGGTATAGATTATTACTTTCTGGACAATGAAACCTTTCAAAATAAAATTGACAAGGGCGACTTTCTGGAGTGGGAAGAAGTATATACGGGAGTGCGCTACGGCACCCTGAAGAGTGAAGTCGAAAGGCTAATCAAGGGGGGGCAAAACGTGGTTTTCGATGTTGACGTTGTAGGGGGTGTAAATATAAAGACACACTATGGCGACAAGGCTCTTGCCATATTTATCCAGGCTCCTTCGATCGCAGAGCTGGGTAAAAGGCTGAAAGCACGAAATACAGACTCGGCCGATACAATAGAAAAACGTTTAGCCAAGGCTGAACAAGAATTAGAGTATGCCCCACTGTTTGACAGGATTGTAATCAACGACATCCTCGAAAATGCCTGCAATGAAACTGAAATGCTGGTAAGAGAATTTATTAATCAATAGCATTCAAGATGAAGCGAATTGGCTTGCTGTTCGGCTCCTTCAACCCCCCTCACATAGGACATCTGGCTTTGGCTAACTACATCCTTGAATATGCCGGGAGGGATGAGATATGGTTTATTGTCAGCCCTCACAATCCGCTTAAAGAAGCAAGTGAGCTGGTCGATGAAGATATACGTCTGGACATGGTAAGTCGTTCCATCCTCAGTGAGCCGCGTTTTAAGGCCAGTGCTTATGAATTTTCCCTGCCGCGTCCTTCATATACCATAGATACCCTCGACTCACTCGCAGCTGATTTCCCCGACTGCGATTTCAGCCTGATTATTGGTTCAGACAACTATCTCTCACTCGACAAGTGGAAAGATAAAGACAGACTTGTAAGAGATTACAAGCTGCTGGTTTATCCCCGATTCGGCTTTCCCATTGCATGCGATGATATAAGCCAAAATGTCAAAGTTGTAAAAGCCCCCCGCTTTGAGATATCATCCACAATGATTCGCGAAGCCATCAGGCAAAACAAAAGCATCAGATTCTGGTTACCCTGTGGAATATACGACTACATTCTCGAAAGGAATTTATATAAATGAATCACAGTATCTTTTTAATTTAAACTACTAAGCATGAAGCGCAGGTATTTGCTAATTAGCAGTGCAATCATATTGTTATTTATGGTAGCATTGATATGGAACTCAAGAAAAACCAATAACAGAGATGCAACAAATCAGGATCTGATAATTGCATTCTACAACCTTGAAAATCTGTTTGATACAATTGACAATCCCGGAGTAAACGATACAGAATTTACCCCCGATGCTGAAAAGCAATGGACGCAGGATCGCTACAATACCAAAATTGCCAATATGGCCTATGTACTTTCTCAAATCGGAAAGAAACATGGAAACAGCTCACCTTCCATTATTGGTCTTTGCGAAATGGAGAACATGGCTGTGCTCGAAGATTTGGTTAAGTCAGAGCCCTTAAAAGACTTCAATTACGAGATAGTTCATTACGATTCGCCCGATGCAAGAGGTATAGATGTAGCGCTTTTATATAAAAGCTCAGATTTCAAGGTAACTAACAGCAACTCTGCCGGCTTGTTACTTATTGACGAAGGAGGCAACAGGATTAACACCCGCGACCAGTTGGTAGTCTCAGGCAAGCTGCGAGGCGAAGAAATGCACTTTATAGTAAATCACTGGCCGGCAAGGCGTTCAGGAGAAGCATCAAGTTCGCAGTTCCGCATAGCTGCGGCAAAGCTTACCCGCTCGCTGGTTGACTCCATTTTGAATATCGATGCAAATGCAAAGGTCATTGTTATGGGTGATTTCAACGACGACCCGACAGACGAGAGCATTGTAAAACACCTGAATGCCCGGGGCACGAAAGCGTTGGAAAATAATGCGATGTATAACCCCGGCGCTTCGATTTTTGAAGAAGGTAGAGGATCTTTGCCCTATCGGGGCTCATGGAATCTCTTCGATCAGATTATCGTAAGCTCTTCATTGTTGATGAATGATAAGGAAGGATACTATCTCGACTCGGCCTACATCTTCAAGGAAGATTTCCTGCTTCAGCAAAGCGGCGACTACAAAGGATATACCTGGCGGACATACGTTGGGAATCATTACCATGGGGGCTATAGTGACCATCTTCCCGTTTATATTAGCCTAAAAAAAGATGGCAGGTAAAACATATTTGATAATTGCGTAGTAAAATTCTATTGCTTATATTTAAAGAGGTATTAACGGATAAAATTGATTGTTAACGATGGGTAAAGTATTAGTAATTGGCGCCGGAGGCGTCGGAACTGTTGTAGTTCACAAAATGGCAGGTCTGCCTGAAGTATTCACTGAGATATTACTGGCCAGCCGCACTAAGAGCAAGTGCGATGCCATTGCTGCTCAAATTGGCGGCAATCGCGTTCAAACCGCGCAGATTGATGCCGATAATGTTCCGGAACTTGTCAGTTTGATTGAAAGCTTCAAACCCGACTTGGTGGTTAATGTGGCTCTTCCCTATCAGGATTTGAACATAATGGATGCTTGCCTTGAAACAGGCGTATCTTACCTGGACACAGCCAATTATGAACCAAGAGATGAAGCCAAATTTGAATATAAATGGCAATGGGCTTACCGGGACAAATTCAAAGAGGCCGGTATTACAGCTATTTTAGGTTGCGGATTCGATCCGGGGGTAACAGGTGTATTTACCGCTTATGCTGCCAAACATCATTTTGATGAGATTCACTACCTCGACATTGTTGATTGCAACGCCGGGGATCATGGCAAAGCCTTTGCTACCAACTTCAACCCCGAAATCAACATCCGCGAAGTAACGCAAAAAGGCAAATATTGGGAAAATGGCAAATGGATTTATACTGAGCCTCATGAAATCCATAAGCCTTTAAATTACCCTGAAATAGGACCCAAAGAGTCATATTTGATTTATCACGAGGAGTTGGAATCATTAGTAAAGAACTTTCCGACGCTCAAAAGAGCTCGATTTTGGATGACTTTCGGCCAGGAATACCTTACGCATCTGAGAGTAATTCAAAATATCGGGATGGCAGGTATTGAGCCTATAATGTACAATGGAGTGGAAATAGTGCCTATTCAGTTTTTAAAAGCTGTTCTACCTGATCCGGGTGATTTGGGAGAGAACTATAAGGGCTGGACTTCAATCGGTTGTCGCATTAGAGGAATAAAAGACGGCAAGGAGAAAACCTACTATGTATATAACAATTGCAGCCATGAGGTAGCTTACAAGGAGACCGGCACTCAGGCAGTAAGCTATACAACGGGCGTTCCATGTATGATCGGCGCCATGATGTATCTCAAAGGGATATGGAAAAAACCCGGTGTTTTTAACGTGGAAGAATTCAATCCCGATCCTTTTATGGAGCAACTCAATCTTCACGGTTTGCCGTGGGTAGAGCTGCATGACGTGGATTTGGAACTTTAAAGCTCACAAAAAGGCCGCCTCACAACAAAATATGAGGCGGCCTTTTTCACTATCATCATTACTATCAAAGTCTGATATCAGCTAATATGACTTAACTATATCCCACACAAAAGCTCTTACTCCAATCTCTTTATTACGCAAATCAAGCTTCTTCACTGTTTTTAACAGTTCATCAACTTTCTCGTCGTCAACCATAGTAATAACTGCCGAGTTCATCTCCGGCCAGGTGTGCGACCCTTTGCGTGGCTCGCCCGTTTGGCTGCCACGACCCTGAACCTCCTCAAAAAAGGTATATCCCCTAATATTGAGCTGATCCATTATATATTCAACACGCTCTGTGTTGGCCTGATTAAATACTATAAAAACTGCCTTCATATTATCTTAAATTATAGCTTTCTGCTTCGTTTCGGCAGCTTTTGTCAAGCCGCTGAAACAAGCATTAACTAATCTGTCTAATTATTATCCCCGCTTGATGCTTCATCAACATCAATGTTCATAAACACGTACTCTTTCCTGACCTTCTTTTCCTTATCACGCTCTCCGTGTTTTGACATAATTCCGTACAGAACCGGTACCAAAACTAGAGTAACAACAGTAGAAACGATCAGGCCTCCGATAATGACAATACCCATCGGACGCCACATCTCGGAGCCGGCACCAACACTTAAGGCCATGGGCAGCATACCCAAAATAGTTGTGCAAGCCGTCATCAAAACCGGACGGAGACGTGAAGCTCCCGAGAGGGCAATTGCTTCGCTAAGCTCATATCCCCTGTCGCGCATCAGGTTGGTGTAGTCAACAAGCACAATACCATTTTTCACAACTATACCGACCAGCATAATTGCACCCAAGGCCCCAATCATATCAAGGGAAACGCCCGTTATAAACAAGGCCATAACAACTCCTGATATAGCAAATGGAACCGACATCATAATGATTAGAGGCTTGCCAAAGGACTCAAACTGCGAGGCCATTACTATATAAACCAATAAAACTATCAACAGCATCAATAAACCCATGTCGGCGAAAGTCTCCTGCTGCTCCTCATAGTCGCCCGCAAGACGCAGAGTCACTCCCTGTGGCAACTCAATCGGGGCAATAACTTCTTCAATCTGCGCGGCAAGTTCTCCTAAAGATGTTTTATAAGGAGTTACTTTTACCGAAACAAGACGCTGACGGCTCTTTCTTTCAATAGAAGGAGGAGTGAAATACTCTTCCACCACAGCAATCTCGCTAAGCTTAAGATTATCACCACCCGGAGTAGGAATAGAAAGGTTTTCAACAGCACTGATAGAGTTTCTATCCTTTTCGGTTAGCCTGACTAAAATTGCGTGTTCATCACCATCTTCTTTAAGAAATCCAGCTGTCATTCCTGTGACGCGATTATGAATATAAGAAGATACCGTTGCAGCATCCAATCCATGACGCGATAATTTCTCTTTATCCAAATCAATTTTAAGCTCGGCACGATCCTCATCGCGGCTGACTATAACATCACGAGCTCCTTCAACATTTTCGGTGATAGTGCGACGAATAGTTTCCGCCAGGATATTGGTCTGATCGAAGTCATGACCATAAATATCAACATCAACAGTTGAAGCTGCACCACCCATACCGCTCGCCACAGAAGCCTGATAATCAATAATCTCAGGATACTGTCCCATCTCGCCTCGTAACACTTCCGCTATTTCAAATATACTACGTTCACGTTCGGACTTATCAGAACATATAATAGTCATAGATATTTTATAATTCGACGTAGAGCTGAAAAGAGCAGAAACACCTGCCTCGTCGTTAGAACCGGCAGAAGTGGCAATAAGCTCAATTTCCGGAGCTAACTCCATAAATCTGGCCTCCAGTTCACGCGAAGTTTTCAAAGTCTCCTCAATCCTGGTGCCCCTGTTAAGCTCGACAGTTACCGACACTCGCCCCATATCTGTCTGCTGCATAAAGTCAGTGCCTATCCATCCAAAAATCACGGGCAGCATACTAACACCAAAAATCAGAAAAGCTATAAATACGGTACGCTTCTTCTTTTTCAGAGAAGCACGCAAGACTTTGGCATACCACTGGTCGAGCCGGTCGAAGGCACTAACAACATGTTTGTCATACCAAGTCTTCTTCTCCTCTTCAAAGCCAAGCTCACCCTTCCTTCCAATAATGAGTTTTCTGGGTTTAAGCAAACGACTGCTCAACATCGGGGTTAAAGATACTGCCACAGCCAGAGAGGTTACTATTACCACAGTAACAATCCAACCCAGCTCTTTAAACATGATACCTGCAATGCCTCCCAGCATAGTTAAAGGTAAGAACACAGCCACAATAACAAGAGTTGATGCCAATACCGAAACCCAAACCTCATTGGTACCATAGATGGCAGCCTCCCTGGGGCTGGAGCCTCGCTCTATATGTTTCATAATATTCTCAAGCACCACAATGGCATCATCTACCACCATCCCTATAGCTATCGTAAGCGAAGAAAGAGAGATAATATTCAAGGAACTGTCGGCTACCGCCAGATACACAAAAGAAACAACCAGTGCGATTGGAATTGTTACCGCAATGATAAAGGTAGCCCTCCAACGCCCTAAGAACAGCAATACTATTAAAACGACAAAAATAAGGGCTAAAAAGATGGTCTCTTCCAGACTGGAAATAGAATCTTTAATATCGTCGGCTGAGTCATAAATAATTGTAAGCTCCACGTCGGATGGAAGAATTTTAGAAATTTTTTCCATCTCGGCTCGTACCTGCTTGCTAATCTCAACGGTATTGGCGCCCGACTGTTTGGCTACCATGATACGCACACCATCCCTGCTATTAATCTTCTCATCAAGAGTAAGATCCTTAATAGTGTCACGCACGCTGGCTATGTCGCGAACAAAGACCTGCTTGCCATCAGGAGTAGTGGAAACAACAATATCGAGAATTTCAGAACTTTCGATATACTCACTTCTAACCTGCAGCTGATATTGGTCTTTGGGCATCTTGATAGTTCCCGACGACATATTAAGGTTGTTCTTGCTGATAGCCCCGCCTACTAATTCGAGCGGAATGGCATAAGCATCAAGCTTCTGCTGGTCAATATCAACATATACCAAACGCTCGGGTGTACCCAGAAGGGAGATATTACCTATCCCATCAACCCTGTTGAGTTGAGGTATTACTACATCATTAAGCAGCTTATCCAGCCCCGCATAGCTTTCATTGGCAGTAACGGCATACTGCAAAATAGGCATCGAACTGGTACTGAACTTAAATATAAAGGGAGTTTTAGCACCTGATGGCAGATTGTCCTTTGCCATATCAATATATGAACGCACGTCATTAATCACCTCATCCAGGTTTATACCCCATTCCAATTCCAGCGTCACCATTGACAGGTGATCCTGGCTTCTGGAAGTAATCTCCTTCAATCCATCCACCGAGTTAAGGCTATTCTCAAGCAGCCTGGTGACATTTGTCTCAACCTCACTTGCATTAGCTCCCGGGTAGGAAGTCATTACCGAAATGTAAGGAGGCTCAATTTCAGGAAACTGATCAATAGGCAGCCTTTGCAAAGAAAAGACTCCGAGTACTATCACGGCTACAAACACTAATACTGTAGTAACCGGCTTATTTATCGATGTTTTAAATATACTCATCTTAATTTATTTCAATTGTTGGGCACAGATAAGCAGGCAGGGACACAAAAGGACAGCTTCAACAGTCACTAATCCTGCCCGATATCCCTTTACTTTACTATATTCAACTTCACGCCATCCACCAGACGACCTTGTCCGACGACTACAGCCTCAACTCCTGCAACAATTTCGGGGGCGTGAACTTCAACTAAATCATCAACTCGTTTGCCCATAGTAACACTCACTCTTTTGGAATAACCATTATCATTAATAAACATATAACGCTCGTTTGTACCAATCATTTTCAAGACAGACTGATAGGGAACCATCACGGCCTTAACAGCCTCAGTCTCCATAGTTGTCTGAACATACATCCCGGGGCGAAGCTTTCCGCTTTGATTTACAATTTTCAACTTGGCATTAAAGGTGTGAGTCGAGGCATCAATTGTAGGATATACGATTTCAATAAGCGCATCAAAGCTTTCGTTTTTGTAAATATCAGAGCTCAGCCTAAGCTTCATACCTTCTTTCACATAAGGCACATAACTTTCAGGGATGGCTATTAAGGCCTTCAGGAGGTGAGTCTGGGTAAGCTCAAGAATTGGAGGATTGCCGCCATAGAGTTCACCAACCTCATAATTTCTGGCTGATACAACTCCGCGAATAGGTGATTTCACAAAGGTATTGGATGTCAAAAAGTCCAAATTCTCTTTGGTCTGATCGTATGCAAGTTTAGTCTGATCATAAACCTGCTTTGCAACAGCGCCTGTTTCGTTAAGCACCTTAACCCTGTCGTACTCAACGCTGGCGTTTGAAAAAGCCAGCTTGACATTATTAAGTTGAGTCTGATCCATGCGAACCAACAAATCGCCGGGCTTTACCTGTGTTCCCACCTCGACATAAATATGTTCAATGATTCCGGTCTGTGATGGAGAAATATTAACCGTTTCATATCCTTCCAGAGTAGTTGAAATACTAATATCCCGTGCGATGGTAGTTTCCTCAAGCGACAATACTTTAACATTCTCAACGCGCTCTTCCTCAACTTCTTTAGAAGCTTTTCCACCGCAAGAGGCCAAGGAAAATATAAGGCTTGCAATAAGTATGTATCTGAATAAGCTGTTCATAATTATTTTGATTTTTTATTTTAAATATTAGTTATTTCGGGTGTTAAGTAATTGCTCCAGTTCAATTTGTGCATTTACCAAATCAAGCAGAGACTGAACATAGGTGCTTTGAGCATTGATAAGTTCAGTGCCTGCATTGGTCAGATCAAGGCTTGAAGACATACCTTGCTCGTATTTTTGCGACACATTGTTTAGCATACGTTGTACGACCACCAGGTTCTCCTTTTGAGTCTCGTAGTTTTCAAACGAAGAGCTCAGATTGTAAGCCAACTGCCTGTGCTGAATTATCAGCGACTCACGTGCAGTATCATAGCTGTTAAGCTGTTTTTGATACCCAAGCTTTGCTTCCTCCAACCCTTTCATACGGCTCCAACTTGAAAAAATCGGAACTTTCAAGCTCATGCCAAACATGTTAGGAGGAGTAGAATTCATCGTAGGCTCATCGCTAAGAAATTCTTTTTTTGTATATGAGTAGAACGCGGTAAGTGATGGAGCAAACTCCCACTTCTTTAGCGATATCTGCTTTTTAGAGAGATTGAGATTTTCCTGAAGTAGTTGATACGAAAAGTTATTATTAAGCATAAACTCACTATCTAAGAGGGCAACTGCATCGTTGACACTTAAAAGCTCCTCCACACCCTGTGTCAGCTGCAGCTCAGTATTGACATCCAGTCCCAACTGAAGGCGCAGAGCATTGTAAACCATTTCGAGCGAGCGCCTTGCACTGTTCACGCCATTCTTCATTGAAGCCACTTGAACGGCGATGCGGTCGGTATCAGTCTGTTCTGATATTCCAACGGCAACGGAACTCTCAGTATAGGTTTTCATTTTCTCGAGATTCACCAGGTTCTTCTCCAGCAGCTCGACAGTTTGCCCCGTCACCAAGGCCGAAAAATAAAGCGTCTTGACCTGGTCAGCAACTTGCTGCTCAGTCTGTTTATGCGTAATATCGGCCATATCGCCGGCAATCTTCTTCATCTGCACACCAACCACCTGGGCGCCGCTTAATGCAACAGCCGCGGTGGCTCCAAAAGTAATAGAGTTAGGCATCGAAATCTTAAACTCACCCAAATCCATTGAATAACCAAACATGTTTGTATAATCCGCTGTAAGACTAACTTGAGGCAGCATGGTAGCAAGAGCTTGCCAACGACTCGCCTCCGCAATTTTAATATCGAGCGAGGCGTTCTTCAACTCACGATTATGGTTCAGGGCAAAAGTCTGCGCTTCGCTAAGGCTGAGCTGCAGGCTATCCTGAGCCTTAAGCGCAGAGAAACTGATTACTGCTAAAAAAAGTACTAAAATTCTGTTTTGCATCTTTGCTAATTTGATTTTCCACACATCTATATAAAGTAATTCGAATGCAAATATCACTACAATTATCGCAATCCTAAAAACAATTCAAGGAAAGGCGGTTTGATTTCAATAAACAAGCGTAATTTTTCAATCAATCAACATCTTGATAGAAATCTTCTACTCGTTGAATAATCAGGCAAATAGACTAAAAATACATTTGAATCATCTACTTTTGTTGCTCAAATAACTGAAATAAGGATTAAAGTGAATAAAACAAAATTCAACACGCTTATTAAGAAACTTCCCAACTATGCTTTATGGGTAATACTATTCCTTTTTTACTTCGCCATTGGCGCACAGTTTAACTTTGTGCGGGGAATATATCAAGCCTTATTATTGACCTTCCTGCAGCTTACAGCATATTACGTCAACCTAAAATGTTTCATGCCAAAACATTACGGCTCAAGTAAACGCCGTTATAATATTTTCTCGCTGCTCTTTGTACTAGCCCTTGCACTCTTTGGAGTCGCAATGGAAATTATCTATGTCAAATTATTGCCCGAGTATGCACCACCAAAACTACATCTTGCCGGAGCCTTTGCCTTCTCTTTAATTTTTGTATTGGTAGCATTTTGGGGCGGTATTACCAAATTCTTAATTGGACGACAGGAAAAAACAAATACTGAGCTGGAAGCGCTTAGACGCGAAAATGCCGAAAGTGAGCTGAAGTTTTTAAAAACCCAGATAAATCCGCACTTCTTGTTTAATGCCCTTAACAACATATATTCGATGGCATACACGGGCGACAAGTCGGCACCTGAAAAGATAACCATGCTCTCGGATATGCTGCGCTATGTGCTCTACGACTGCGAATCAGACTATATTTCTCTTTATAAGGAGATTGATTATATATCAAGCTTTCTGGAATTTCAGCAGTTGAAGACCGAAAATCGTCAAAACATTGAGTTTAACATCGGTTTATTCGATGAAAATTACCAAATTGCACCCATGCTTTTGGTCGGTTTTGTCGAAAATGCCTTTAAACACAGCAAAATTGAAAAAGACAAATCGGGCTTCGTTAGTATCTACCTATGGCAATCAAGTGAAAAGTTTTACTTCAGCGTAGAAAACAGCATGCCCGAGGTAGTTGCCATATCAAGCCAGGTTAAACTGGGGGGAATAGGAATAGAAAATGCCAAAAGCAGACTGGCCTTAATGTATCCCAATAAGCACAAACTGCAAATCACAAAAACAGATAACAGGCATAAGGTGGTTCTTGAACTTTACAAATGATGGCACAACAGGTAAAATTTAAGTGTATTGTAATAGATGATGAGTTTCTTGCCAGAAAACTGCTGGCCGACTATATTTCAAAAATTCCGCAATTTACCCTTGTCGCATCTTTCGACTCCCCCATGGCTGCGATTGACACCATCGCAACCGGCGAAATAGACGTTGTTTTCACCGATATAGAAATGCCCGATATGTCGGGCATGGATTTTATCAAGAATTTGTCGCCTCAAATGGTGCCCATTGTAGTCTTCGTTACTGCTTACCCTCAATATGCTGTTCAGGGCTTCGAAGTGAACGCGACAGAGTACCTGCTAAAACCTGTTTCATTCACACGCTTTGTTAAGGCAGTAAACAAAATCACTACCTATCTGACCTTCAGAAACAAACTCAAAGACCTACCACGGGAAGGAAAGCGACCGGTTCTTGAGCCAAAGAGTGATGAAAAGAATTTCATAATAGTTAAATCGGATCGTAAGATTGTCAAACTTCTCCACAATGATATCTACTATATCGAAGGAGCACTTGAATATGTGACTTTTCATACCACAAAGGGCAAAATAATGGGGCTTTTCTCCCTACGCAACCTTGAACAAGAGTTGCCAAAAGACAACTTTATGAGGATTCACAAATCATACATCGTTGCCCTGAACAAAATAACGGAGATACAAGGCAATCAGGTTACTGTCGGCGGTAATCAGATAAGCGTAAGCAAGACTATTAAACCGGCCCTTCTTGAGCACTTTTCGGGTTTGCAAAATCATAAATAAGTATTTATACACTTTTTTATTATGAATTAGAGGCTATTTTTGCAAGTTGCTTTACAGCAAAGTAATTTGTAGAAATCTTACTAAACTTTAATTATGGGTAATAAATCGGAGAAAAGCGGGCTCTTGAATATTGGACAAGACTGGGCGTCCGTGGTGGCAGGGTTCTTAATGATAGCAATAATCTTATTTGCCGGATATAATATACAGGTTCCATCGTTTGCCGGGAAAACCGGATGGGGAGATTTCTCATCACTTTTAGCAGGACTGTTTTCCTCACAACAAGCTCTTTCTGTTTCTGCAACTCTACTATTATTTTTGACCATCGCAATTATTGGGATAAAATTGAGCGGCGAACCACTAAAGCATTTCATCCAGGGGTTTATTACACTTTTCGTTCTGGCTCTTGTTGCTCAGATAATCTCATCATTTACCGGCTTCAAAAACTATGGCCTTGAAACGGTAATCTTTTCGCTGGCTATCGGTTTGCTTATAGGAAACCTGACAAAGCTGCCTTCCTGGATTCGTTCGGCACTGCATACAGAACTGTATGTAAAAATAGGCTTGATTTTATTGGGCGGCACCATCTTGTTTGGCGACATACTTAAGGCCGGTGGCCTGGGTATGATACAGGCCGTGGTGGTGGTGTTTGGCGTGTGGTATTTTGCTTTTTGGGTAGCCAAAAAATTGAAAGTAGATGACGAATATGCCACACTGCTGGCAAGTGCAGTGTCAATTTGCGGCGTGTCGGCAGCCATTGCAACGGCAGGCGCCATTAATGGCGACAAAAAGAAGCTTTCACTGGTGGTTTCGCTGGTGCTTATCGTAGCCGTCCCTATGATGGTATTTATGCCTATCCTGGCTCAATGGATAGGCCTCTCGGATGAAGTAACCGGAGCCTGGCTGGGAGGCACAATTGACACTACCGGTGCTGTTGTAGGCGCGGGAACTATTGCAGGTGAAACCGGATTGAAGTATGCTACCATAATTAAATTCTCACAAAACGTACTCCTTGGTGTTGCTGCTTTTGCCATATCCATATTCTGGGCCTACCGCAACAGGGATGGAGAGAAGCGCGAGCGGGTATCATTGAGCGTACTATGGGAACGCTTTCCGAAATTCGTATTGGGATTTGTTGCGGTCTCGATAATCTACTCCTTTCTTCTGGATGCAGATACTGCCAGAGAATCGGGCAAATTCCTTAAATCATTTAGCGGCTTTTGGTTCAATCTGGCTTTTATCAGCATAGGTTTGGAAACACGATTTGCCGATTTCAAAAAACTTGACAACAAGGGGCCCGTAAATACCTTCTTGATTGCACAAGGCTTTAATATAATACTGACGCTGATTGTAGCCTATGTTCTATTTGAACTGATAGCTAAATAAAGCCTAGGGAATCATGATTTTATTAGGAAGGAACCTCCCGTGGATGTTCCTTTTTTTTATAACTTGAGAAAAAAACTAAATGGGGATATTCAACTGGGGTGGCAAAGGTGGTGAAGACAAGCCACAGCTAAAAAAGCTGGGACTTGCTCTTAGCGGAGGCAGCGCCCGGGGCCTTGCCCACATAGGCATTCTGAGGGCGCTTGAAGAAGCCTGTATAGTGCCGGATATAATTTCCGGAACCAGCATGGGTGCATTAGTGGGCGTTTTATATGCGGCAGGCCTGAGCCCGGATCAAATAAAGGATATAGTAAACAAGGAACCCCTGCTGAAAATGGTAAGACCGGCCTGGGGTCAGCACGGCCTCTTTAAGGTTGGCGAATTACGAAAAGTACTTGAGAAGCATATTCCGGATGATGACTTTGGGTCCTTAAAGACTCCTTTCCATGTAGCTGTTTCAAATATTAGCAAGGGTCAGAAAGAAATCATCAGCGAAGGGCCTCTCTTCGATTATGTACTAGCCTCTTGTGCCGTTCCTGTAATTTTTGCTCCCATGGTTATTAATGGCACAACCTACATTGATGGTGCCCTCTACGACAACCTGCCCGCCGATGCCATACGCCCTCTTTGCAAAACCTTAATCGGGGTTCATGTAAATTACATTGGTGAGCAAAAACAATTCACAGGTATTATAGATGTTGCAGGCCGGACTTTCAGCTTAAGCATCGGCGAAAACGTACGCGCTGCCATAGAAGTATGTGATTACCTGATAGATCCGCCGGCAATAATAGATTTCTCACTTTGGGACTACGACAAGGCAGATGCCATTATAGAAACAGGCTATAGCTTCACAAAAGAATGGCTCGAACAGCACTCATCGCTATTATCCGACATTTCTAATCGCTAACTCAACAAATCATTAATAATTTAATCAATTCAACTTATTCAATCCCGAAACAGCTAATCACTTCTTTAAGTTGCCCTTACTGCCCCGCCAGCTCCTCTTGCTCGGCGAAGTTTATAACTTCGTCGTTTTAACCTCCTTAGTCTCCTGACTACAAAAATAAAGATAACGCTTTTTCCTCACTGAAAAAGTCCTTGTTGGTTTTCCAGTATGGCAATTCTTGGTAAACCAAGCGGCCAATTGCCTGATAAGATTCGACGTAGTCACCCAACGCATTTTCTTACACACAAGACTAAGCCGAGCAGGAGTTACCTGCTCTTTAATTTATCTGGTGATTGCTGTGTGCCAACTACCCCCATTATGTAGATGACATTTCCAATTTCCTTGTATAGTACTTTATAATTAGACCTAACCACTATTCTTCGGTATTTTGGGTTTATATCATCAATTTGATATTGCTTCGCATAATATATGGATTTAGGGCTTTGTAGGATATCTGACCTTACATTTCTTGCACCTTGGACTGATTTCTTTTTCCAATATTCATAAATATCATGTAAATCTCTCTTTGCTAGAGATGTCCATATAATTGTATAACTGCCCATTTACCAGTTCTCTATTTCATTTTCAAGGTCTTCCTGAGTAATAAAATCTCCTGATTTTATTTGATTTTCAGCAACTAGCAAACGATTATTGTATTGCTCTTTTGTTAGAGGTTTTCCATCTGTGGTGAATCCCACGATCATCTCTTCTTCAAGGATATTGTTGATTTTATCCAGCAACGATGCTTCTGACACATTAATTATCTTTTGCATCACGCTTATTTTAACTTTTTGTAAATCCATAACTTCCATTGTTTTATCTTCTACAAATTTAACCATTTATACTCTATTTTGTTAGTGCATAAGCGAAAGAATTATTATAGCAAATTAGAATAGCGCCCCTCACTGCCGCACGATTGCATCGTGTGGCCTATTTACAAAAAACTGCAATTCAGCAGCAATTTCGTTTAGATAGGCTTAAAAATTTCTAACTTTGGCTTACTGCACAGTTGCAGGCAGTATAAGGTCCAAATTAAACAATTTTACACCTAAGTTTGATATGACAACAGTAAAAACTGCCCTTAAGCGAATAACCGTACTTGACGCCCTAAGGGGTTTTGCCCTTATCTCCATCATGCTGCTTCATAATGTTGAGCGCTTCGAAGTTTATGGCCTGCCTGATCTGCCCCTATGGCTGCAAAAGTCAGACCGGGTGGTTTGGGATAGCTTTTTCTTCCTGTTTGGGGGAAAATCCTATGCCATTTTCGCGCTTTTGTTTGGAGTAACATTTTTTATTCAATCGCACAACCAGGAAAAGATAGGCAAGGATTTCAGGCCGCGCTTCGTGTGGCGCATGTTTTGGCTTCTAATCTTTGGAGTGATAAACACCCTCTTTTATCAAGGGGAGATACTGGTCTTATACGCTCTTGTGGGCATATTAATACTCCCTTTTGCACGACTAAGCAATAAAGCTCTGCTTATATCATCAGCATTCTTCCTGCTGCAACCAATATTGTGGATACGGACTTTCGTGGCTGTTGCCCGGCCTGACTTAGGGCTTAGCGAGCCTGTCTATATGCCCTTTTATCAAGCTGTAGGAGATGTTTTGAAAAGCCCCTCCATACTCGAAATTATGAAAAGTAATCTTTGCACAGGACGCATAGCATCTTTATTATGGTATTGGGAAAACGGGCGAATAGAGCAGACTCTAGGACTTTTCATCTTAGGCTTTTGGATGGGACGTAAAAGCCTCTTTAAGGATACAGAAGAGAACCTTGGCTTATGGCGTAAAATTATTATTATTGCCTCACTGGCTTTCTTTCCCCTCTTACTGCTCAAATCAAATACGGCCTGGCTCAGCTCTTCCGAAGCTGTAGCAGAATATCTTGGGCGAATTATTGGTCTATGGTCTAACTTAGCCCTGGCCACAGTTTGGGTAAGCGCTTTTGTTCTTCTATTTTATAAAACTAAAGCGGGAAAATGGCTCGACAAACTCTCGCCGGTAGGCCGCATGAGCCTGACAAACTACCTTGTCCAATCCATTATAGGAGCCACAATTTATTACGGCTACGGACTGGCAATGTACAAATACTCGGGCTATACTACCAGCATGTTGATAGGGGTACTGCTTGCCTGTATTCAGATTATATACAGCACCTGGTGGTTTAAGCATTTCAAACGAGGCCCTTTAGAGGGCTTGTGGCACCGCCTTACATGGCTTGGGCGTTCTAAATCCTAAACCAGCTGATAAATTATTCAGGCAGCCGCGCAATAACTTGCGCAGCTGCTACTAATAAATTAATTATTTAACCAGAAAAAGGCCTATCCAAACAGCAAACAATCCAAGCAGTACACTCCCGGATATATACAGGAGGGCTGTAAAAGAATTACCTGATTGAAACAAGCTGATATTCTCTGCCGCAAAAGCAGAAAAGGTGGTGTAACCGCCACAAAAGCCGGTAATAAAAAGCAACTTCAAGTCGAGACTGCTAAGCTGCTGCCGCTCAAAGACTCCCAGTAAGACCCCAATTATTAAGCAGCCTACAAAATTAGCTACAAAGGTGGCTAAGGGGAAAGTCGTCTGGAAATACTTCGTCACCACAAGCGATGTAAGATAACGCAGCATACTGCCAATTCCGCCACCCAGCCCCACCAAAACTAATGCTTTAGTCATAACCGTAATTTCGTTAATAATACGGGCAAATCAACTAATTGTTACCCGACAGGCGGCACTATTCTACAGTAACTGATTTTGCCAGATTTCGCGGCTGATCAACGTTGCACCCACGAAGTACTGCAATATGGTAAGCCAAAATCTGCATTGGTATTATGCTCAACATTGGCGACACAAGTTCGTGACAATCCGGTATTTCAATTACGTGATCCACCATGCCTTTTATTGTTTTATCGCCCTTGGTGACAACAGCAATCACTTTGCCCTTGCGCGCTTTTACCTCCTGAATATTGCTGACCATCTTTTCGTAAGACTGGTCGTTGATAGCAAGGGCAAAGACCGGCATATTCTCATCGATAAGTGCTATTGGGCCATGCTTCATTTCAGCTGCCGGATAACCCTCGGCGTGAATATATGAGATTTCTTTAAGCTTCAACGCGCCTTCAAGAGCTACCGGGAAAAGCAGTCCGCGCCCCATATACAGAGCATTAGACACATCTTTATACGCAGCGGCAATTTCTGCTATTTTATCTTCCTCAGCCAAAATCTCCTTAATCTTACGCGGCACAAGGGTCAATTCATGTATAAGAAATTTATAATCATCCGCCGACAAGGCCTTCCTCTTGTTTCCTAAAAGCAAAGCCATCATGGTCAAAACCGTTATCTGGGAAGTAAAGGCTTTGGTAGAAGCTACGCCAATCTCAATACCGGCATGCGTATATACACCGGCATCCGTCTCGCGCGAAATTGAAGAGCCGGCAACATTGCAGATACCCAAAATGGTAGCTCCGCTTTCCCGCACTTTTCTAATAGCCGCCAGAGTGTCGGCCGTTTCGCCACTTTGCGAAATGGCTATAACCAAATCATCGCTGTCAATAATAGGGTCGCGATAACGAAATTCAGAGGCATATTCGACCTCAACCGGTATTCTGGCATATTGCTCAAATAGGTACTCACCCACCAGTCCGGCATGCCATGAGGTTCCACAGGCCACAATAACAATTCGTTTGGCCTTTATTAGTTGCGGCATAACATCAAGTATCCCTCCCAGAAATATTTTACTCTCGTCCATTGCAATGCGGCCCCTGAAAGTTTCTTGGATTGTAAAGGGCTGCTCATGGATTTCCTTAAGCATAAAATGCTCATATTCACCCTTGTCGATATTTTCTATCGACAACTCAATCTTCTTGATATCAGGAGTTTTGCTATCATTCAAAAGGTCTTTCAAATCAAGACTCTCCCGCGTGATAACCGCTACCTCCTCATCATTTAAGTATATTACCTTATCGGTATATTCAATAATAGGCGTTGCATCCGAAGCCAAAAAGTATTCATTCTCACCAACACCAATGACCAGAGGACTGCCTTTGCGGGCTGCTATCAGCTTACCGGGTTCATCTTCGCATGAAATTACCAGCCCGTATGCCCCTACCACCTTTGTGAGAGCCAGGCGAACAGCCAGCTCGGCGCTAACCTTTTGTTCAAAATATATGTTCTCGATAAGATTAGATAATATCTCCGTATCGGTCTCGCTTTCAAATCTATACCCCCTGCTTTGCAATTCTTTGCGCAGGTGGGAATAATTCTCAATAATCCCGTTGTGAACGACGTAGAACTTCCCGTTCATAGATTTATGCGGATGAGCATTCACATCGCTGGGCTCGCCATGAGTGGCCCATCTGGTGTGACCCATACCAATACTTCCTGAAATATCCTTATCTTTTGAAAGCAGCTCCAGGTCTTTTACTTTGCCTTTGCACTTATAAACATTCGTTTTGCCATTAATTAAGGCTATGCCGGCAGAGTCATAACCTCTATATTCCAGTCTTTGCAAGCCTTTTACTATAATTGGATACGCAGTCCTATCCCCTACATAAGCTACTATTCCGCACATAAACTATCTGTAAATATTATTTATACTCTTTAAAATTCTTTCTATTCTTCTTGAACAGCTGCAAGTTTCCTCCTTACCTTTCGTGCTAAGGCCTTCTTTTTACTGATGTGTTCAATTATATCTCTGACGGCAGGGTGGCTCGTAAACTCGCCTCTTACGTTTTCAAAATCAATAGCTCTGGTCTCAGCTTCTCCGTCAATTCCAAAACCGGTCTGAGATTTCAGGGTAAACTCCTTTTTTGCATCACTATACATCATCTCATCGAGCGACACAACAGCGTTTTTCCACTCTTCCACAAAAGCGTCCAACTGGTCACGCGAGGCCGTGGCAACATCTATCCCTACCTCGGATTTGAGGCGCACAACAATCCAATTCCATGCCCATATAAAATAGTTGTCCTTCCACTGCCTGTAATAGCTATTTATATCACTTATTGATCGAATTTCTCCCTTTTCTATCGAATCGATAAAACTTAAGACGATAGACTTTGGCACCAGCAATCCGGCCATATCAATCCATTCACCTGCACCTTCGTTACCCTCAGGCTTAAGTGCCTCGCGCATTTGAGCCTCCGTCTTGTAAGAGGCTAACTCAAGTTTTTTCACTAAGCCGTTACCCAGGAATTTCACCAATCCCAGACGGTAAATTCCTATTCCGCGCTCAAGCGAGGGAGCCATAATCTTCACGCTGTTATACATATAATACTCAGAGGCAGGTCCTGAAGTTCTTTTAAGCTCATTAAGAACACTCATTCCTCTGATTATTTTTTGTATAGAATATGGACTTAAGAGGTTGAAAACTATCGAATCGAGCAAAACATTACTCTTACGCCGATCGCGTTTAGGCCATTTGCGCGCATCCCTTATGGTTCCAATGCTTCTCAGGTTTACGGCGGGCGCCAAAAAGCTCTCATCTGTGTTCTCAATAAGATAGGAAAATGGCAAATCGGAGGTGTCAGGATTACGGTAGTGACGACCCATTACCAGTGAAAAAGCGCCGATTTTAGCAGGCCATAAAAGATAAGAATCGCTGGTGGTCTTGCTGCCGCGTTCAACAACTCCCTGATGAATAGGTCCCAACTTATACATGTGATTACTCTGGTTGGAACCGCTTCCGGCGTTCAAAAACGAATAATATCCGGCTATCAATAGGGTTGATTTGTGGTGAGAAACAGTATAAGGACCTGCAAAAATTGAACAGGCCTCTCCATGAAAACCCTGACAATTAGCAAAAAACAAGGAGTTCTCTGCCGAATATTGCTTCGCCAGGATAGTGCCCTGACCAACGAAACAATTAGAAATCATTGACATCTCGCTGACTATGCTCCCGCAAGATGTGATAAAATCTTTGGCTACAACGCCGGGCCCAAAATAACTGGGATCCTCTTTACAGCTGTTAACCGTTCCGTTCGACAAACGATAGATTCCCTCAATTTCAGCATACTCGCCAATATTAACATCCAAAATGGTGCGACAGTTGATCAGATGTGCTCCCTTTGATACTCTCCCCATGTCAGAGGCAATAGATTCGCAGTACTCATCAGTCATACTTGTGAGTCGCTCAATCAGAACCGGACAATGCCGATAGAATGCCATCAGGTAAGCAGTATGAGCCGACAAGTCATTGTACATTACAACCTCACGCCCGCCCGTTTCATTCAAAACGGCAACCCGACAACCGTTGCCAAAGTAGGACCTGCCACTTACCGACATAGAGTCAACGCTCTCTATAACTACATCTTCCTCAATTATATAATTCGCCAGGTGATTTTTTACCTGATTGATATATACATTGTCACCAATACGGCAATTATGGATGGTAGCATTATATATCCCGGAAACCTTTGGCACGCAGCCGTCAGACAAGAATTTGCGCCGGAGACTGCCAATGGTAATATCTCCCGAAAAAACAACATTACGTATGTTTGTTGTCACAAAGTCTTCCTTAACCTTTACTCGCTCCCACTCGGCGCATAAGCACCCGTTTCTCTCAAGTTGGGAACACTCTTCCTGTGTTAGATTACGAAACTCCATCTTGGATTGAAATTAAAAAACAATCCGAAAGTACAACATATCTCTAATTAAGAGTAATTCCACATAAAAACGAAAGCTAAGCATAACAAAAAATGTTGTACAACATCCATAACGCAACCTTACGAAAGATGCGTTTGTTATTTAAGCTGTCCGAAAAGAATAGCAACAATGCAAGCACATATACATAAGGTTACGAAAGAATAAGGGTTTTATCCTTTATAAAGTATAGAATCTTCCCACTCAGGATGCCGCTTCAAAAATGTAACAATATAAGGGCAGACAGGAATAATTTTCACTCCATTGTCACTGCACCACTCAAACACTCCCGCGGTTAACTTAGCTGCAGCGCCCTTTCCCCTCTGTGAAACAGGAATCCAGGTATGAGTAAGCGACCAGACCTTGGGCTGACTTTCAACATACTCGATATAGGCAATATCATCGTCAAGCTTAAGTTCGAAACGCCTATCTCCCTTTACATGAATAATGTTTTCCATAGTTATCTTATATTGTGAACATTAATTACTTAGTTCAATATTACATTATCAAACAATAAGCCTTGACATTTGTTGAGCGTTTCGCTTTCTTTGTTTAACAATAACTTCTAAATCTTATAAAAATGGAAAACTTAGCTTTACAAAATGCCTGTGCCTCTCTTCCTCCGTGGACCGGTTTCGTTTGGTCTGCTCTGACCATCTTTATGCTGGTAACAATGTGGCTTATCTACGAAAAAGCCGGCAAAGCAGGGTGGAAATCCATTATCCCAATTTACAACGTGCTGGTATTTTTGCAAATAATAGGAAAACCGTGGTGGTGGATCATATTAGCATTTATCCCCATAGTCGGTGTTATTTTCTACATTTGGGCCATGAATTTGCTATCAAAACGCTTCGGCAAAAGCGAATTGTTCACAGTGGGGATAATTTTTCTACCCTACGTATTTCTGCCAATATTAGCTTTCGGTTCAGCCCAATACACTAAATAGATTATCCGGGAAAAAGGGCTGCATTGCTTACATTCGCTCTATGATTTAGCGTAAAATGTGTAAGACAAATTGACTTATTTCTAATCACAATTTGCTTAATCGCAGAGCACTCCAAGTCGCACATCCCTGTGCATCAGTTTATTATTTCAAAATCCGGGAAAGAAGGCTTTCTTTCCCGGATTTTATTGTTCACTTTTCTACTCTTATATTTGCTAATAAGTGAAGGCGAGGAAACTATTTCCAAAAAGTATGATTCCCGCCTCACCATAGTAAGTTAATTGTCAACATTCAATTAAAATGAAATTGGCCACAAGAGTTTCTTATGCAAAAGCGCTTAGGGTTCTTGTAGAAAATCCATACGACAACAATAATTTTTAAAAGTATGAAAAAGTTCGTGATACTGCTGCTGTTTGTGATGTTGGGCATGCCTGCTGCACTTGAGGCTAATGATGAGCCCTGGCTAAAGGCCGAAGAAATTCTGAAAAATATCAGCGACCCTGTATTTCGCGATAAAGACTATCTTATTACCCGACATGGAGCAAAGCCGGGAGCTGCCTATGACAATACAAAGGCAATCAACAGGCTTATTGAAAAATGCAGCAAGCAGGGAGGCGGACGCGTGGTAGTGCCTGCCGGTGAATTCCATACCGGTCCTATCACCTTAAAAAGCAATGTAAACCTCCACCTCGAAGAAGGCGCGGTATTGAAGTTTTCTAATAATCCCGATGACTATGTTCCCTTTGTCAGAACTCGTTGGGAAGGTCTTGATGCCATAAACTATCGTCCTTTAATTTATGCTATAAACGAGACCAACATTGCCGTAACCGGCAAAGGCTTACTTGACGGTCAGGCCGATAACGAAAGTTGGTGGTGGATGAAGGAAAAAGAAGAATATGGATGGGAAGAGGGTATGAGCAGCCAATATCAGACTGGGCGTCCCAAGCTAATGGAGATGGCTGAGAAAAACCTCCCTATAGAGCAACGGCTCTTACAAAAAGAGGATTTGCTTCGTCCACAATTCATCAATCCTGTGAACTGTACCAATGTTCTTATTGAGGGTGTCACGATTAAACGTGCTCCTTTCTGGGTCTTACATCCCATGTTCTGCGAAAACGTAACAATTAGGGGCGTAAAGATTAACAGTCACGGCCCTAACAACGATGGCTGCGACCCGGAATCCAGCAAGAATGTACTAATCGAAGATTGCGAGTTTGATACCGGCGATGATTGTATCGCGATAAAATCAGGCAGAAACAATGACGGACGTAACAATCCCATACCAAGCGAAAACATAATAGTCCGGAACTGTTACATGAAAGCCGGCCACGGTGGTGTTGTAATGGGAAGCGAGATATCTGCCGGTGTGCGTAATGTTTTTGTTGAAAACTGTCGCATGGACAGCCCGGAGCTGGATCGAGTTATCCGCATAAAAACAAATACTGTACGCGGAGGCTTTGTTGACGGAATCTATGTAAGAAACATAGAGGTAGGCCAGTGCAAGGAAGCTGTTTTTAGAATAGAGCTGATGTATGAACAGCGTGACGGTGACGGCCCCTTTATGCCGAGAATTGAAAATGTGGTGCTTGAAAACGTAAACAGCCAAAAGAGCCGGTACGGAGTGTTTATTGAGGGCCGCAAAGAGGATATCGTAGTCTCGAACATAAAGTTTATCAACTGTAATTTCAATAATGTGGAGATCCCGACAAGAATTACCGGCTCAAGGAATATAGAGTTCAGAAACGTCAGCTTCACCGTTGATGAAGTGACAACCTACAGATAACTCTGAATTACCGCTATAAAATAATTATTTAATTTTAATCCGTCTAACTTTTTGGGGTCACTTCAACTTGCCGGGCTTTCCTGTTATTCTTTCTTTGTAAACGTATATCTGGTAATCAGTATCCGGATCCTGTATCACTTCTACGATGTCTTTAACAACCTCTGCG
>ENA-UOOK01000105-UOOK01000105.1-fermentation-metagenome-genome-assembly--contig:-NODE-105-length-91117-cov-8.370528_pt1 | contig 91117 bp, 70 predicted proteins | sample MGYA00245777_ERZ724023 | MGnify/ENA primary metagenome ERZ724023 (study PRJEB28704, sample SAMN03018312) | fermentation metagenome | biome: anthropogenic terrestrial biome; feature: soil; material...
GCGGTCCTGCGGTCTTGCGGTCTTGCGGTCTTGCGGTCCTGCAAATATACTGCTGACTGCAGACTGGTACTGCAGACTAAAAGAGATAGTTGAGTCCTATATAGAACTCCATACTCCCGTCCTGTTCTTTCAGCGCCTTTCCGATGTCAGCAGAGATGATGAAGTTCTCGTTCATGGCTATCTTAAGGCCCAGGCCTGCAGCTACGTGTGGTGTATCCTTATCCTCGGTCAGGTAGTTGCCGATCAGTTCCCCCGGGTGGTGTGCCTGAAGGTAACTTGAAAATGCTGCCCTGTCAACGTCAACCTGGTCAGTGACAATCCCTGCATCAACAAAGTAATTTGTTCCCAGGTAGAAGTTCTGGTTGATGAACCTGAAGCGTACCATCTTCCAGCGAAGTTCCGCGTTGGCGTAAGCGATACCGTTGCCCACCACCCTGTTGCGAAGGATACCCCTGAGGTTCTTGCTTCCGCCCAAACCTTCGGAGACAGCCCCCCGGAGTTCGGAAACAATTATCTGGCCCTGGTAGTAGAATGGGACATCACCAAAAAGAGTCTGCTGGTAACCGAGCCGGTAGGCAAAACTCAGATCGTCTTCCTTGAGGGTGAAATACTGTCTCCAGGTGAGATAGAATTTACCGAATGTAGATTCGGAACCGAGAAATTCCGGGACCACTTCGATGCCAGTTTCGGCCCATATGCCGTTCATAGGGCAAGCGCGCTGGTCACGCGTATCATATGATATGCCTCCCTTGATGCCGGTGATCCATCCGCCGTCGGCTTCCTCCTCTGAGATGATCCCTGCACCTGTGTAGTACTCGAAGAGTGTGGGCACATCCTGCAGGTACTTCGGATCGTCCACATCCTTGCCCTTATTGAATTTTGTAACGTCAAGCACGCCCGGCTTGAACTGCTGGATGCTCAGTCCGGCATTCCAGTGCCAGTTGTTTTCGCCAATGTTACCGATGAAGTCGTTCTTGAACCTGAAGAGATGGCGTTTCATGGCATAGAAAAGGCGGCTGCGGTAGGGTGGTGAGTTGAGTTCATCGTCAGTCCAGTCACTGTTGTAAACTGATCCGAAGCCGTTGAATCCGTAGAAGTCATAGGCGAAGTCAGGCATGTAGCTGAGGTCAACCGCGTATCTGATCCCCTTGATCAGGTAATCCGAGTCATACATGACCCTGAGGATCGAGCTTCCCTTGGTGAATGTTGATGCTTCGACATATATCCTGTGAAAATAATCCGGATAGATTGATCCGTCTCCGTAATCAAACAGGTTCACAAGGGCCCCGTACTGGAAGCCCTGGTCAGTACTGTAAGTTACGGCAGGCAGGGCGCCGAAGTTCCATCCTGTTTTGGTCTCCTGGGCTGTCACAGAGGTGGCGAGGAGGCCGGTCAACAGCATAATAAAGAGTTTTTTCATAGGTTTCATTTTTGTAAGGAAAGTAAAGTTAAAGAAAAATGATGCTCATAACCTAATTATTTTAATATTGCTACATTAGTGGACTTTAAAAACCGGTGCTATGAGCCTGATCATATATAATACGGGAATGCTGGTGCAGACCAGGGAAGAGCATGTGGCTTTCACTGCTGGTAAGGATATGGAGGTGCTTCCGGTTGTTGAGAAGGGCTGGCTGCTGGTGGAAGACGGTATCATTGCCGGCTATGGTCCGCCTGAGACTGTGCCCGATCTCAGCTGCGCCGTCGCGAAGCTCGATGCCGGGGGAGGTTATGTGTTCCCGGCCTTTTGCGATCCTCATACCCACCTGGTGTATGCGGGAAGCAGGGAGAAAGAATACACCGACAAGATACGCGGGCTGTCGTACGAAGAGATAGCAAAGAGGGGAGGAGGAATTCTCAACTCGGCAAAGTTGCTGCATGAGACATCTGAGGATGAGCTCTTCAGGCAGGCAATGGAGCGTGTGCAGGAGGTAATTTCTTTTGGTACCGGGGCAATCGAGATAAAGAGCGGGTATGGTCTCACAACTGAGGATGAGCTCAAAATGCTCAGGGTGATCAGGAGGATAAAGGAGGAATCGTCCCTGACGGTCAGGTCGACTTTTCTCGGGGCCCATGCCGTGCCGGCTGAGTACCGCAATGACAGGAACGGATATGTTGACCTGATTGTGAATGAGATGATACCGGCCGTTGCTGCCGGGCGGCTGGCTGATTACATAGATGTGTTCTGTGACCGGGGTTTCTTCACTGTTGAAGAGACTGCCCGTATACTTGAGGCCGGTGCGCAGCACGGTATGCGCCCCAAGATACATGCCAACGAACTTGATTACTCCGGGGGAATTCAGACCGGGGTGAAACACGGGGCACTATCTGTTGACCACCTGGAGTTCACGGGTGACGATGAGATTAAAGTATTGCTGGGCAGCGGCACCATGCCCACTCTGCTGCCCGGCGCAGCCTTCTTCCTGGGAATGACAGACCCTCCGGCAAGGAAGATGATAGAAGCAGGATTGCCGCTGGCGATGGCAAGCGATTACAATCCGGGTTCATCGCCATCCGGCAACATGAAGCTGGTGGTCTCGCTGGGATGCATCAGGCTGCGCCTGCTTCCTGAAGAGGCAATAAATGCGGTGACTATCAATGCGGCCTATGCCATGGGTCTTTCTGAGACACATGGGTCGATCACCGTTGGCAAAAAGGCGAATCTGTTCATTACGAAGAAGATACCTTCATATGAGTATTTACCCTATGCGTATGGCAGTAATCTTGTGAAACATGTCATTCTGAATGGGGAGATTGTCTTCAGTCAGCAGTCAGCTGTCGGCAGTCCGAAGTAGCTTCAAATCACACATCTCAAATCGCAAATCGCACATACTAAAATACTATGATAAATAGCCGTCTAATTGAATGCGTACCCAACTTCAGCGAGGGACGCGACATGGAAAAGATCAGACAGATCACCGATGAGATTGAATCAGTTGAAGGCGTCATGCTGCTTGATGTTGATCCTGGCCGGGATACCAACCGTACGGTTGTGACCTTTGTTGGTGAGCCTGAAGCAGTATGTGAGGCTGCATTCAGGGCTGTCAGGAAGGCAGCACAGGTAATAGATATGTCAAAACACAGCGGTGCCCATCCCCGGATGGGAGCCACCGATGTATGTCCGCTTGTCCCGGTGGCAGGAGTGACCATGGAGGAGACGGCAGAATATACCCGGAATCTTGCGCGCAGGATCGGTGAGGAGTTGTCATTGCCTGTTTACTGTTATGAGTCTGCAGCATTCGAGGAGAAGAGGAGAAATCTTGCAAACGTCAGGGCCGGTGAGTACGAGGGTCTGAGGAAGAAGCTCGAAGATCCCGCATGGAAGCCCGACTTCGGACCGGCACGGTTTGACGCCGGCGCCGGGTCAGTGATTGTGGGGGCACGTGATTTTCTGGTTGCGTTTAACGTAAATCTGAACACTACCTCAGTCCGCAGGGCGAATGCAATAGCCTTTGATGTCAGGGAACGCGGTCGCGAAAAACGTGACGGCAATCCCATCACAGGTAAGGTTATAAAGGATGCTGATGGCAATCCGGTATTGATACCCGGCACACTTAAGGCTGTGAAGGCCATCGGATGGTATATCCCCGAGTATGGCTTTGCGCAGATATCGATGAACCTTACCAACATCGGCATTACCCCGGTACATGTAGCCTTTGATGAGGTCTGCCGGAAAGCAGATGACCGTGGCGTGAGGGTAACCGGATCAGAGCTGGTGGGTCTTATCCCGCTGAAGGCCATGCTTGATGCAGGGCGTTATTTCCTGCATCGCCAGCAGAGATCCGCCGGAGTGTCAGATGAAGAGCTCATCAGCACGGCGGTCAGGTCCATGGGACTCTCTGAGCTGAAACCGTTCAATCCGGAGGAAAAGATTATAGAGTATATACTACGGGACAAGAGCAGTAAGAAGCTGGTTGACCTGTCACTCTCAGCATTTGCATGGGAGACCTCTTCTGAATCACCTGCACCGGGAGGCGGTTCGGTTTCAGCAGCCATGGGCGCCCTTGGTGCCGCACTGGGTACGATGGTCGCCAACCTCTCATCACACAAAAGAGGATGGGATGAACGTTGGGAAGATTTTGCCTCATGGGCCGAGAAAGGGGTAGTGATGCAGAAAAGGCTGCTTGATCTGGTGGACGAGGATACAGAGGCCTATAACGGCATCCTGAAAGCTTTCGAGATGCCTAAGAAGAGCGAGGAGGAGAAAGCTGCCAGGGCTGCAGCAGTTGAAAGTGCCACGTTACAGGCCTCACTTGTTCCCCTGATGGTTATGAAGGAGGCATTCCAGGTCTTTGAACTGTTACAGGAGATGACCGGAAAAGGCAATCCTAACTCAGTTACTGACGGGGCTGTGGGGGTACTCGCGGTGAGGGCATGTATCAGAGGTGCTTTCCTGAATGTCAGGATCAATGTAAAGGGACTGAAGGACAGGGCTAAAGCCGAAGAACTCATCTCTGAAGCTCAGGTCATTGACAATGCCGCCGCTGAGTTGGAAGAGGAGATCATCGCCAGGGTTTCTTCAATGATGGCAATGTAGTATACCTTTAATGTTTAGGTGACATTGCATTTGCAGCAGAAAAAACCGCAAATTTTGTAGCGTTTAAAATACTCTTATATTTGCTCTAATGTAAAGAAATTCATAATTACCTGATTTTGACCTAAATTTAATCGTTAATGAAAAAGATCGTAATTCATTTTGTAATGGTATTTTCCAATGCGGCGCATGCGCTCGGCAAACCCTACAGGTTACGCGTACTGTGACAAGCCAGGAGGATGGCCTGTCATTGCCACTCTTTTTTTCGACGGAAATTTGCAATTAAAGAAATAATGGCTATTTTGCGGTCGAGAGTAATTCACCACAAACCGAATTAACCTAAATAACTAAAGTATGAAAAAGATCCTATTGATTCTTGTACTGGCTTTGACTACCACGGCTTTATCGCTTGGACAGACAGTACAGATCAGGGGTACCGTGACCAACGCTGAGGATGGTCTGGGTATACCTGGTGTAACTATTTCTGTGAAAGGGACTACCGTCGGTGCAATGTCCAATCTCGACGGCACGTACAGCCTGAATGTTCCGGTTGGAGCAACCCACCTTGTGTTTTCATATGTCGGTATGATAAAGCAGGAGGTAGAAATTGCTGACAGGACAGTTATTAATGTCAGCATGGTTTCTGACCTTCAGGTTATGGATGAGATTCTGGTTGTAGCCTATGGTACAGCAAAAAAGTCATCATTTACCGGCTCGGCTGAACTGATTCAGTCTGATGAGCTTGCCAAGATACAGACGGCATCAGTAGCAAAGGCCCTTGAAGGTGCTGCTCCCGGTATTCAGGTGACTGGCGGAACCGGTCAGCCCGGCTCAAGTGCAAATATCAGAATTCGTGGTATCGGCTCTGTTAACGCCTCCAGTGCTCCTCTTTATGTTGTTGACGGTGCTCCGTTTGATGGTTCCCTCAGTTCAATCAATACCAACGATATTGAATCAATCACCGTTCTGAAGGATGCAACTTCGGCTGCCCTTTATGGTGCACGCGGTGCCAACGGTGTGATTATCATCACAACCAAAAAGGGTGCTTCAGGGCAACCATCAATGAACTTCAAGGCAAGTGCAGGTCTTGTAAACCGTGCATTACCTGAGTACGACCGCGTCACAATTCCCCAGTATTATGAGCTCATGTGGGAAGGCTGGGTCAACGCTCTTGACCTGGGAGGAATATATACCCGTGAAGAAGCAGTGGCTATCGCCAGCGGCGGAACAAAAGATGGAATCGTTGGTAAGCTTGGCGGATACAACAGTTATGACGTGGCCGCGGCTTCGCTTATAGGCACTGATGGCAGGCTGAATCCTAATGCAAACCTCCTTTATTATGATGACTGGAATGATGAACTGGCACAGACAGGTCTCAGGCAGGACTATAACCTCTCCATAAGCGGTGGCAATGACCAGGGAAGCTATTTCGCCTCTATTGCCTACCTCGATGAAACAGGTATGGTTAAATGGTCAGATTACAACCGTATTACCGGTCGTGTCGGTGCTTCATCAAAGGTGAATAAATGGCTTTCATTTGATGCCACAGTATCAGGGGCAACCTCAAAACAGAATGGTTTTCTTGCTGAGGGTACATATACAACAAACCCGTTCTACTTCGGTCGTATGATGGGACCCATCTACCCGATCTATCAGCGTAATACCGACGGCACCGTTAAACTTGATGCCTCAGGCAACCCTGTATATGATATGGGTGGCGGATCAAGCGTATATAAGTGGGCAGGTCATACCCGTCCCTATGCGCCTAATTCAAACCTGATGGTTACCCTTCCTCTTGATGAAAGGTCAACAGCGCTCAACTCAATGTCAGCACGCGTCGGAACTGAGATTACATTCCTGAAGGACTTCAAATTCCGCGTGTCAGGTAACACGGATATGAACAACTATTTCTATACAACCTACCAGAACAATAAATTCGCAGATGCGGAGGCAGTTAAGGGACGGTCAACAAAAGAATACGAAAAAGTGGTTTCATATACCCTTAACGAGATCCTTACATGGAATAAGATGTTTGGTCAGCACAACGTATCCTTACTGGCTGGTCATGAAAACTACCTTTATAACTCCAGTAATGTCTGGGCAACCAGGACAGGATATACAATCACCACTACTGAACTCGTAGCAGGATCTGTTGCTGAAGGGTCAAGCTCAGCATCTGATCAGTATAGCCTTGAGGGTTACCTTTTCCAGGCTTCATACAACTATGCTGACAAGTACTACTTCTCCGGATCATACCGTTATGACGGTTCATCACGTTTTCACAAGGATTCACGCTGGGGTTCCTTCTGGTCACTGGGTGGTTCTTGGAGACTTAATGAAGAAGATTTCCTTGCTTCTACTATGTGGATTGACAACCTGAAAATCAAGGCATCATTCGGTGAGCAGGGAAATGACAACATCGGTAATTACTACGGATGGCAGAGTCTTTATTCCTTTGATGACAGGAACAATGGAAACATAAACGGCGCTGTTCACTCACAGCTTGAGAACAGAGACCTGAAATGGGAGAAGAACACCAACATAAATGCTGGTATCGAATTCGGTTTCTTCAACAGGGTCAGGGGTGTGTTCGAGTACTTCAGGAGAGAATCAAGCAACCTGCTGTTCAGTGTTCCGCTCCCTGAATCAACCGGTATTTCTTCAAAATGGGCAAATATTGGTACTATGAAAAACACCGGTGTTGAAATTCAGCTGGGAGTTGACATAGTAAAAGCCGGCGGTTTCCTCTGGGCTATTGACATCAATGGAACCTCATATAAAAATACAATCACCAAGATGCCTACCGGACCTGACGGTAAACCCCAGGAGATTATTTCAGGCACCAAAAAACTGTCGGAAGGCCATTCGATCTATGATTTCTGGTTGAGGGAATCTGCAGGAGTTGATCCTGAAAACGGTGATCAGCTTTATTACATGGACCAAAAGGATGATGATGGCAATGTCACAGGTCGTACAACAACCAACAACCAGAACCTTGCCAGTTATTACTATGTTGGAAGCTCAATCCCCAAATTGTATGGTGGTATTACCAACACATTCTCATACAAGGGATTAAGCCTTTCAGCACTTCTTACCTACCAGATTGGTGGTTTGATGTATGACTCAAACTGGGCATCCCTTATGCACACAGGTGCATTCGGCAGCAACTGGTCAACAGATATTCTTGATCGCTGGCAGAAGCCCGGTGACGTGACAGATGTTCCCAGATTACAGAATAACCTTGCACGTTTGAATGCAGCCTCTTCACGTTATCTTATAGGATCAGACTTCCTCTCACTGAGAAACGTCACCCTTACCTATACCCTTCCCGCATCGATTGTCAGGAGAATAGATCTTAAGGACGCAAAAATATTTGCTACAGGTGACAACCTCGGAATGCTGACAAAAAGAAAAGGCATGGATCCCCAGCAGTCATTTGCAGGTACAGCTGATTTCACATATGCACCCAGCCGGGTTATCAGTGTTGGGCTTAATCTAACTTTCTAAACAGAATTGACAATGAAAAAATTAATCCATATACTTATAGCCTCGGCCCTGGTTCTTTTCGTGGGCTGTAGTGAAGACTATCTGGAAAGAGTTCCGACCGACAGTATTACTGACACGGATCTCTTCTCAACAGTCGTAGGTGCTCAGACTGCCATACAGGGTATACACAGGTCAACATACCAGTATTACGGTGCTCATGACAAGTTTGGTCAGAAAGCAGTTGACCTCGCCATGGACCTTCTTGGTGAAGATATGTATCAGACCGAACGTGGTTACGGCTGGTTTGTATCCTGGTATCAGTACAACGATCACAGGAACATCAACTCGGCAAACCTTGAATACGTATGGGAGTATTATTATGATATCGTAGACAATGCAAACCTCATCATTGCGAATATTGACAATGCCTCAGATGCTGCCCTGAATGCGGAAAGAGTTAACAATATCAAGGGCCAGGCCCTGACTTACAGAGCTTACAGCTTCTATCAGCTTGTACAGCTCTATGCAGCCAGGTATAACATTGGCGGTACCAACACCCATCTTGGTATTCCTATTCCTCTTGTAGCATCACAGGAAGGATTGGCAAGATCAACTGTTGAGCAGGTTTATACCCAGATATTCAAAGATATAAATGATGCTATAGCTGCCTTTGAGGCTGCCCCGACCATTGGTCGCGCCAATAAGTCTGAAATCAACCTCAGGGTTGCACAGGGGATGAAGGCACGTTTCTCTCTTACAACCGGCAAATGGGGAGATGCAGCAGCAATGGCTCATGCAGCAAGAACCGGATACGCTCCGACAACAGACAATGAAAGCGGCATGAACAGCACCAGTGATCAGGAATGGATGTGGGGTGCCGTTCTCATCGATGAGCAGCAGACAAGTTATGCTTCATTCTTCTCACACATTGACCCGTTATTCGGTGGTTATGCAACACTGGGTAACCATAAGTGCCTCAGCACGGCTGTCTATGACTTCATGTCAGATACAGATACCCGTAAAGGCATGTTCCTTACCATTGCCGGCAAGCCACGCGTTGGCCTGAAATTCACCGGATGGGAGGAGTGGACCAATGACTACCTCTATATGAAGGCAGGCGAGATGTACCTTATCGAAGCCGAAGCACTGGCTCGTCAGGAAATGTTCACAGATGCCCAGGATGTTCTCTTTGATCTCATCTCCACAAGGGATCCGGCTTATGTCAAGAGTACACTTACCGGCGATGCATTGATCCAGCACATCCTTATGCACAGACGTGCTGACCTGTGGGGCGAAGGATTCCGTTTCCTTGATATCAAGAGACTGGGTATTCCCCTTGACAGAAGAAATCTTGGCCATAATGAAACGCTGTGGAATGGTGTTGATTTGCGCGAAGCGACTTCACTGGACCTGATCTTCCTTATCCCCAAGCAGGAGATGGATGCTAACCCGCTTATGGTCCAGAATGATATAGAATAATAGTCAATAACTGATTACTCTCAAGAGACTAAAAGAGGCTGCCTCATTCGAGACAGCCTCTTTTTAATTCATTATCTGCATATTGGTCACCTGTTTTTCCTGAACCTTGACTTCTGCCCGTCCCGGCGGCGCCTGATATTCTCTGTCCTTATGCGGAGAATGAAGTACAGCACCAGCAGTACGAGGATAACGGTGATAAGCACTTTAATGTTTCCCGGATTCATCTCATGTCAATAACTTCCACACCCTTATGGTCGGAGGGGTTGAAGGCAAAGTATCCTGCCGGCGGCCGGAAGGTAAGGTCATACTTTCTAACGGTCAGGGTGAGGGTCATACCATCCTTGGTCCTGTACTCGGCTGACCTGAGGTCATAAAGCGTCCTGCCAACAGCCAGCCTGATACGCACCAGGTTCAGTCTGATGTCTTCCGGATAAAGATCGATGATCCACTCAACGGGATTCTGTTCCACCAGCCTGACTTTATATCCCTTTTCATACATGGAGAAGAGCGTAGAAGGCTTAGAAATGAATGAGTCATCAGCCGGATCCGGTTCTGTTATTGTCACTTCGTTTACTTCGGGCATATAATTCCATACAGCCTTACCGTCAGACAAGATGAGGTTGTCAGGCAGCGTCAGCATGTAGTTGTCGCCACTGATCACTGCGGTACCATTCATTTCGGTCTCCTCATCCTCCTTTGCATCATAGGCCATGATGTCGAAATCAATCTTTACCGAAGGGGCCGAGATGGCCTTTTTGCTGAACCCGGAAAGGACCGCAACTGCGTCAGGGTCCTTCTGTGCCACGGCAGTCAGGGGAAGAAGCGTGAGAAGAAATATTGACCTTGTAAGTTTCATTTTACAGATTCTCTTCAGCAAGCCTCTTCAAAATCTGTTCCAATGTTTGCGGATCCTGCACAATCACCTCCCTGGCCTTGCTTCCCTCGAAAGGCCCTACGATGCCTGCGGCCTCCAGCTGGTCAATAATCCGGCCAGCGCGGTTATATCCCAGTTGCATCCTTCGCTGTATAAGTGATGTGGATCCCTGCTGATGCTGGACCACCAGCCTGGCAGCTTCGTCAAAGAGCGGATCGCGCTTTTTAAGGTCAACTTCATTGTTCCCGTTGCCTGCTTCTTCATCGCCCACATACTCTGGAAGGTGGAATGCTTCGGGATAACCGTGCTGGGAACCGATGTACTCTGTAACCTCCTCTATCTCAGGTGTGTCAATGAATGCACATTGTACCCTTATTGGTTCTCCTCCCTGGGAGATGAGTGCATCGCCACGGCCTACCAGTCTGTCGGCGCCGGTGGTATCCAGGATGGTGCGTGAGTCGACCCCTGAGAATACCCTGAAGGCAATACGTGAGGGGAAGTTGGCCTTGATGAAGCCGGTGATGATGCTTACCGATGGCCTCTGGGTTGATATTATAAGGTGTATCCCCACTGCCCTGGAGAGCTGTGCCAGCCTGCCGATCGGAGCCTCCACGTCGCGGCCCGATGTCATTATGAGATCGGCGAACTCGTCTATTATGAGCACGATATAGGGCATGAAGTCATGTCCTTTTTCGGGATTGAGACGGCGGGCAATGAACTTATCGTTATATTCCTTTATGTTTCTTGTCTGCGAAAGCTTAAGGAGTTCAAGACGGTGATCCATCAGGATGCAGAGTGAATTGAGCGTATTGATCACCTTCTTCGTATCAGTGACAATAGCATCTTCCTCATCGGGAAGTTTGGCAAGAAAGTGGCGCTCGATCTTCGCGTAAAGGGGGAGTTCAACCCGTTTGGGATCGATGAGCACCAGTTTCAGTTCTGACGGGTGCTTCCTGTACAGGAGCGAGGTGATGATGGCATTCAGTCCCACAGACTTACCCTGTCCGGTTGCGCCAGCCACGAGCATGTGAGGCATCTTTGTGAGATCAATGATAAACGGGTCATTTGTGATGGTTCGTCCGAGAGCCAGTGGCAGCTCGAATTTTGTTTCGGTGAATTCACGTGATGCGAGCAGCCCTTTCATTGATACTGTCTCAGCCTTCTTGTTTGGCACCTCTATGCCCACTGTGCCGCGGCCGGGGATAGGGGCAATTATCCTGATCCCGAGAGCTGAGAGGCTCAGGGCTATGTCATTGTCAAGCGACTTGATGCGGTGAATCTTGACCCCCCTGTCGGGGACCACCTCGTAGAGTGTAACTGTGGGCCCTACTGTTGCCGATATCTGTTTGATTGTAATCTTGTGGTCACCCAGGGTCTTGAGGATTATCTCCTTGTTGACATTTACCTCGTCATTGGTAGTTGCTCCCGGGCTCCGGTAATCGCGAAGCAGCGCCAGGGTCGGAAACTTATAGCGCGGCAGCGAGAGCCTCGGGTCAAAAGGGGGGAGGTCACTCACACCATCTTCCTCAACCGGTTCACCGGTGACAGGCTTCTTATTCCTGTCGATGACCTTCACCAGAGGTTTGTCATCAGCAATAACCACCGGAGGCTTGTAGAAATCGTCTATGTCCTCTGTCTCCTCCTCATCTGCCCTGAGGGGTTCCTGTTCAACAGACGGGTAATTCTCTTCAGGAGTTATTTCAACATCATCAGTAACCACATCTTTTCTCCGCCCCTCACCGGTGAGTACCGATACACCTGCCCTGGTCACAGTGGCAATAGGTTGCCTTATTGTCTGTGGGCTTACATGGAGAGCGAAAATGAGGTAGGCAATTGTCACAATCAGCAGTACAGCACCTGTACCGACTTTCCCCAGGCCGTCATTAAGGTAGCTGGCAAGCATATAGCCAAAAGTTCCGCCAGGCCCTGCTCCGAGGAAGGTCGACTGTCCGGCAAAATAACCCAGGATGACTGAGACGAGCACTGTTGCAAGGAGGAAGCGGAGCACATTTTTCCAGAGTCTGAAGTATCTGACTTTCAGAAAAGCCAGTCCGAATGCGCCGATTACCAGCGGTATGAAAAAGGAACCAAGCCCGAAGCCGTTGAACATAAAGTAATGGCCAAGTCTGAAGCCGACCTTCCCTCCCCAGTTCTTATAGGCAAAAGGCTTATCGTCAGGCTGCATGCTGAGTGAATCCTGGTCGGCATTGCCAGTAAGTACATATGATATGAATACCACCAGAAGGTAGAGTGCAAAGACCAGCAATACCAATCCCACAATGAATCTCAGATTCTCCCCTGACTGATTGCCGGCTGAAACCTTCTTCTGTGATGATGAACCATTTACTTTCTTCTTCTTGCTCATCGTAAGATGATATTATTGTGCCCTTGTTACAGCGGTCTGTAGAACGATTAGCAAAGGTAAGAAAATTGGCTGATGCGAAAGGGTATCATCAGAACGAAATCATTTTCATGATAAGGGTGTCGAGGTACTTTGCAGTGACCCTCCGGTAGTTGCTTTTCCTCTGGAATTCCTTGTCGGGGATCTGCTTCGCAAGTACCTCATCAGCCGTAAACTGGAGTTCGGCGTCGCCGATAACATAGAAAAAGTCCATCAATACACCGTCCACTTCCCGGTAGGGAGTCATCCTGTTTGGATTTTCTGCTTTTATCTCGGTGGTATACCAGATATATCTTGAAGTTGTCTTGTCAGGCAGATCCACCCTTGCCTGGCGGCAATTAAATCCGCATATGACTGATTTCCTCCCGGTATCGTGAATAGTAATTCCCTCCATGGATTTGAAACCGGGCTGAATATCCCTGTAGTTTCCGGCAAAGTAGTACTTGAATGACAGGATGTTAATATATGTGTCGTATATATCTTCCTTCGGATTGACCACCGTGGTCACTCCGGAGTTTCCAATGGGTGTTTTAAACCTGGTGGAGATAAGGTCATTCCTGAAGGCAATTACAAGTTCCTTCGGGAGGAGGTCTGAAGAGAAAGATGAGGGGTTACTGACATATTTAATATTATAGTAGATCTCTCCCTCTTTCATGTTCCTGTACTTATTGTGGCCATTGCATGAGGGAAGCAATAAAACAGAGACAAAAAGTGGGATCAGGGAGAGGGAGCTGTACTTCACGCTACGGTATTTGGCTGTAAATGTAGTAAAAATGCAAAACTCAACCTCCGCGGCTGGTCGCGGTGTATTATAATAACTCAGATCCGGCTGGAAAAATATTTGCCATGTTTTAATTTCTAATAATATTTTAGCTTTGTTAACTTAAAATCAAAAGACAGATATGAGCAAGAAGCTGGCAGTAATTGCCCTGGGAGGCAACGCACTGCTCAGAGGTGATCAGGTAGGTACCATTGAAGAACAGGAAAAGAATACCACTGATACTCTTGAGAACCTGGTCTTTCTCCTCAGGGAGGGATATGATCTTGTGATAACGCACGGGAATGGTCCGCAGGTAGGAAACATTCTCATGCGGAACGATGCCGGTGAACAGATGTATGGTATCGCCCAGATGCCCATCGACATCTGCGTTGCTGATTCCCAGGGCGGGATAGGGTACATGATAGAGCGGATGTTCAAGAACGTGCTAAACAGGCATGGGATAGAAAAGAATGTGGTTTGCCTTATCACCACGGTGGTGGTGGATAAGGATGACCCTGCATTCAGTGATCCGCAGAAGAGGGTAGGAAAGATTTACACCAGGGAGCAGGCTGATGAGCTTGCTAATGCGAAAGGTTGGTTCTTTAAAGAGGAGGTCAAGGCTCATGGGGGGTTCCGCCGGGTAGTGCCCTCACCAAGACCAAAGAGCATAATGAATCATGATCTCATCCGTGAGCTTGCTTTGAGGGGCAACATCGTCATTGCAGCAGGCGGAGGCGGGGTGCCTGTATATATCGATGACAGGAATGATGTCAGGCCGGCCGAGGCAGTTATCGACAAGGACCTTGCATCATCACTGCTTGCATCAACGATTGGTGCGGACGAGTTCTACATTCTGACAGATGTTCCGTATGTTTACATCAATTACAAGCAGTCTGACCAGGAGATCAAGGAGTTCCTTGATTACAAGGACACCATGAAGTACCTTAATGAGGGGCAGTTTGCCAAGGGCAGCATGGCCCCGAAGATAGAAGCCTGCCTGAATTTTGTGAAGTCGGGCGGCACCAAGAGCGTTATCACCGAGGCTTTCAAACTGGAAGACAGGCGCTATGGGACGAAGATCACTATGGAGTATGATTGATTTGCGATTTGCGATTTGCGAATTGCGATGTTGGCTGAAGACCATCAAGCATTGTAGAACAGAAGATAACAAATAATATTTTGCCCGTAGGGCATCAGGAATTATAAAACCAAAAACAGACATGCAATGGCATACAATTTACGTAACCGCAGTTTTCTGAAGCTGCTTGATTTCACACCGGAAGAGATAAAATTTCTCCTCAATCTTTCATTCGAACTCAAGAAGGCGAAATATGCCGGAACCGAACAGATGAGGCTTAAAGGAAAGAACATAGCCCTCATCTTTGAAAAAACATCAACCCGCACACGGTGCGCATTTGAAGTGGCTGCACATGATCAGGGAGCGCATGTGACCTACCTGGGTCCTTCAGGATCACAGATTGGTCATAAGGAGTCGATGAAGGATACGGCAAGGGTTCTGGGCCGCATGTACGACGGCATTGAGTACCGCGGTTACGGGCAGGACATAGTCGAGGAGCTGGCAGCATATGCCGGTGTCCCGGTGTGGAATGGTCTTACCACCGAGTTCCATCCAACACAGATACTTGCCGATTTCATGACCATGATGGAGCATTGTGACAAGCCCCTCAACAAGATCAGCTTCTGTTATCTTGGTGATGCCCGTAACAACATGGGAAACTCGCTGATGGTTGGGGCTGCAAAGATGGGAATGGATTTCCGCGCAGCAGCTCCGAAGGCATGCCAGCCGGCTGATGACCTCGTTAAAAAATGCCGGGAAATAGCCGCTGAGACAGGAGCGAAGATCACGCTTACGGAGGATGTGGCTGAGGCTGTCAGTGGGGTCGACTTCCTTTACACGGATGTATGGGTCTCCATGGGTGAAGCTGATTCAGTCTGGGAGGAGAGAATACGGCTGCTGAAACCATACCAGGTCAACAGTGAGGTAATCAGGCTGACAGGTAACCCGAATGTAAAGTTCCTTCACTGCCTCCCGGCCTTCCATAACAGGGAGACGAAGATGGGTGAGGATATCTACAAAAAGTACGGACTTGACGGAATGGAGGTAACAGAAGAAGTATTCGAATCAAGCTTTTCAATCGTATTTGACGAAGCAGAGAATCGTATGCACACCATCAAAGCGGTGATGGTTGCTACGCTGGGGTTCTAGGCATTAGGCAAGAGGCAATAGGCAGTAGTGAAATAACTGCCAGTCATATAGTTATTGGATGCATTGTCACACTATTGCCTAATGCCTAATGCCTATTGCCTAAACTATCAGGGCCCTGATAAAGTAGAATGTCATCAGGAGCGCTGCTGCCAGTTTGAGGCCAACACCGGTGAGGAACCCCAGAAGGCTGCCGAATCCGGCCTTGAGGGCATATTTGATGTCATCCTTGAATATCAGCTCTCCAACCACGGCACCTATAAAAGGACCGATGATTATACCTACGGGCCCCAGAAAGAGTCCTATTATCAGTCCAACGGTGGCACCACGCATTCCGTATTTGGAACCACCAAACTGCCGGGTACCCCAGATTGGCACTATATAGTCTATCACAGTTACCACCACTGCCACCACGCCGAGAATTATGAACAGGTTCCTGCTGATGTCAGCGAAGCTGGTGAAATGAAGTACCACCAGGCCGAGATATGTCAGTGGCGGACCGGGCAGGACGGGAAGAAGGCAGCCTGCAATGCCTAGTATCATAAGTATGATGGCCAGTGCCAGCAGTAGGTAATCCATATGAAAGTGGGTTTCAGTAAATTAAACCGGGTATAGTTACCTTGTCCCCAGTTCGTCAAAATCGACATCCGAAAATTCAGTTGCCTCCACGGCAGCAACTGTCTCCTCGGGTTCTTCAGTCTCAACTGAAGCAGAGGAGTGAACTGCTGTACCATTGCCTGCAAAAGTAACAGCCTCACGAAGCCCCTCGGTGAACTTCTCAAAATCCTCCTTATAGAGAAAGATTTTGTGTTTTTCATAAAACATCTTGCCATCTTTACCAGGCCTCTTCTTGCTCTCAGTAATGGTCAGGTAGAGATCCTCATGACGCGTCGACTTCACGTCAAAAAAGTATGTTCTCTTGCCTGCTCTGACAACTTTTGTAAATACTTCCTCTTTCTCACTTCTCTCATTCTGACCTTCAATTCTTCCTTTATCATCTTCCATCGATAGCGAATGTTTTAGGGTTTCAATCGGTTAGCATGCTCAAATGTAACAATAATTTCTTCAACTCAAAGTCAGCCTGATAAATTGTGATTCTTTTTTGGCTCGTAAGTGGCATGCTGTACTGATTTTTTTAACTTTGCTGCCTGAAAAAATGTTCTTTAAGTGATAAGCAGAAGACAACTCAGGATCAAGGCGCTGGCTGTGCTCTATTCCTGCAACAGGAAAGAGACAGCCGATCTCGAAACTGCCGAGCAGGAGCTCATGTTAAGCATCAGGCAGAGCTATGATCTGTATCATTATCTGCTTCTTCTGCTCATCTCCCTGTCTGACCTGGCCCGGGAAAGAGTGGCGCTCTCAGTCATGAAGAAAATTCCCGGACCTGAAGACATTAATCCCAACAGGAGGTTTGCAGACAACAGGGTAATTGCCCAGCTAAGAAAAAATGAGCAGCTTCGCAGCTATACCGAAGCTACTCCTGCGCTCTGGACCCGCAAGGACAAGCTTAACAGCATGAAGGCTCTCAGCCGCTGGCTTGGAACAAGGGGCCTTTCATGGAATGATCACCCGGAAGTCGTTAAGATCATCTTCAATGAGCTGATCCAATGGGAGGCTTACAAGGCTTACATGAACTCTCCGGAAAATAGCTACAAAGCTGACCTTCGCTTCGTAAAGGATGTGGTTACAAAGTTCTTCCCCGCTTCGGAAGACCTTGCAGCCAGCCTCGAGGAACAGTCTGTCTACTGGAATGACGACCTGCCCTTTGTGGCTTCCATGATACGCAACTCCATGGGCAGGTTCAGGGAAAATGACGAAGGCAGGACGATACCTTTTCCACCGCTGTTTACCAATGATGATGATGAGAAATATGTAAAGGTATTGCTCAGAAAGACAATTCTTAACAGTGAGAAAAACAGTGAGCTGATTGATGCACATACCACCAACTGGGAAGTGGAACGGATTGCCCTGATGGATAAGCTTGTGATGCAATTAGCTATAACTGAGCTGGTTGAGTTTCCGGAGGTACCTGTGAAGGTTACTCTCAATGAATATATTGAAATTGCCAAAGAGTACAGCACTGCCAAAAGCAGTACTTTTGTGAACGGGATCCTTGACAAGATAGTTAAGGAGATGAGGGCAGGCGGAACAATAAACAAGTCCGGCAGAGGGCTCATCGGCGAATAGAAGGATAAGGAATGAAAAATGCTTTGACATATCTTATGGCAGGTCTTGTGACAACAGCACTTCTGACCGGCGCATGCGGAAGAAACAGTTCAGGAGCAGGCAACAATGCAGCCTCAGACACCACCGGCACGGCAGTATTGACTTTCAGTGACCCGGAACATAACTTCGGAAAGGTTGAGGAAGGAGAGAAGGTAGGATGCATCTTCTCATACACCAACACCGGCGATGCTGATCTTGTTATCAGCTCGGCCTCTGCAAGTTGCGGCTGTACGGTGCCCAAATATGACAAAAAACCTGTGCCTCCGGGCAAATCAGGTACCATAGAGGTGATCTTCGATACTTCAGGGAGAGAAGGTATTCAGACAAAAACTGTTGTAGTTCAGTCAAATGCAGAAAATAATTTAGTTATTTTGCGTATTATTGCCGATGTGACGAAAAAAGGCAGCTGACGGGTAAATCATAATTAATTCAAATAAAATCAAACAAAGACAACACACATGACAACATTAGCATCAATTTATTTGCAGGCAGCTCCGGCTCAGGGAAGTCCAAACCTCTTAACGGGTCTTCTACCACTTATCCTTGTATTTGTGGTTTTCTATTTCTTTATGATAAGGCCGCAGATGAAGAAGCAGAAGGAACTCACAAACTACCGCAATGCAATCACCAAGGGTGACAAAGTAATTACTACCGGTGGCATTTACGGCAGGGTTGTGGACGTAACTGACAATGTTGTGACGGTTGAGATTGCCAATGATGTAAAGATCAGGGTTGACAAGAATGCCATCCTCAGGGATCCGTCGGACGTAGCTGCCAGGCAATAAAGCCCTAATTTTAATATTTCAACCATGAACGACAAAAAGGAAAGAACGGAAAGATTTCTGAACAGGGACCTCCTTGTTTTTGCATTTTTCCTGCTTCTCTCCTTTGTCTTCTGGTACCTGAACGAGCTAAGCAAGGAGTTGCAGGGCTCAATCAATTACCCGGTAAGGTATATCAATCCGCCAAGGGACCGTATTGTTACAGGAGATCTTCCTGACAAGCTGGAAATGGATCTTCGCGGGCCGGGCTACTCCATCCTGAAGGTAAAACTGTCGGGCAGCAGGGCACCGGTGGTGATTGACTTTTCAAAGATAACACCAAGAAGAATTCCCGGCCAGCTGCCCCGCTACTACCTTGTTACCTCAGGACTCATGAGCAATTTCTCAAGGCAGTTGCATGCGGATTTCGACATTCTGGCTATCCATCCTGACACTCTCTTCTTTGGTTATGACAAGCTGGTAACGAGAAAGATGCCTGTAATCCCAAATCTGAAGGTGGAACTCGCCGAAGGGAAGAAGGTGATCATTGTGGCTGACCCTGACAGCATTACTGTTACGGGGCCCCAACATGTACTGGATACCCTGGATGGTATACCGACCAGGTTCCGGATATTCAGGCGGACGAATGAAAACTTTAGGTCAAGGATTCCGATAGAATGCCCTGAATACCTGCAGACCGCCCAGAAGAGGGTGACAGTGGAGGTGACAGTGGCAGGCCGGGCAGTATCATTCCATGATGGGAAAAACACAGTTTACAGGCTCCGGACGCTTATCGGGGAACAAAAGCCGGGAAGCTGAAAAGGAGGATGACTGATGGCAAAACGACTGGGAGTCACAGGCGGAATAGGCAGCGGCAAGACAACCGTATGCAGGATTTTCAGGGTTCTTGGGATACCTGTATTTGTTGCTGACATTGTTGCAAGAGATGTGATGGAAAATGAGTCTGATATCCGTGCTGCAATAAATCTTATTACCGGCAGGGACCTTTATACCCTGGGAATTCTTGATCGCAAGGAGCTTGCCCGGATAATCTTCAACAGACCTGATCTTCTCCGTAAAGTGAATGCTGCAGTACATCCTGTTGTGCTGGAAAAATTCGACCGGTGGGCTGCGGCTTCAGAGGCTCCTTATGTTATCATGGAGGCTGCCATTCTCTTTGAAGCCGGGGCTGACTCTCTCGTTGACAGGGTGGTTACCATCTCTGCACCTGTCGAAGAGCGTATTTCGCGGGTGATGGGGAGAAATGAACTAACACGTGAAGAGGTTATTCACAGGATCAATAACCAGCTCGAAGACGAGGAGAGAGAGGAGCAGTCATATTATGTCATCAACAACTCTGACAACGAAATGATCATACCGGAGATTCTCAAGATCCATGATGATATGCTCCGTCTTTCAGAAAAGGACAGGTGATGGGTAAGTTTGCCAAGTGGATAGGAGGAGGCCTGGGATTTGCCATAGGCGGTCCGTTGGGAGGGTTACTGGGATTCTTTATTGGCTCTGTTTTTGACGGAACAACCATATCGTATGAACAGACCGGAAGCGGACGCAGAGTAAACCGCACCACCCCTGGCGATTTCGGGATGAGCCTTCTGGTACTCATCGCTGCCGTGATGAAGGCTGATGGGAAAGTGCTGAAGTCAGAGCTTGATTATGTCAAACGGTTCTTCATCTCCCAGTTCGGTCCCGAATCTGCCCAGGAAGCACTGCAGATCCTGCGTGACCTGCTGAAGCAGGAAATTCCCCTCAGGGACATATGCTCGCAGATAAGACACAATATGGACTATCCATCGCGGCTTCAGCTGATACATATCCTTTATAACATCTCAGCCGCAGACAGCCGCTTTGAATCTGCCGAGACCAGAGTCATTAAGTCGATTGCTGACATGCTGGGGATCACCACTACCGATTACGACTCTATACGCAACATGTTCATTCCGGCTACCGACGCAGCCTACCGGATTCTGGAGGTTGAGCGGACAGCCACTGACGAGGAACTCAAGAAAGCTTACAGAAAAATGGCTCTGAAATATCATCCTGACAAGGTAAGCCATCTCGGTGAGGATTTCAGAAAGACAGCCGAGGAGAAATTCAAGGCTGTAAACGAAGCATGGGAAAAAATCAAGAAAGAAAGAAATATAGTCTGATAAAAAATTGTATTACAATCATTAACGTTAATTATTCCGAATATGAACCTGAAAGATATTCTGGCTATTTCCGGTGAAGGCACCCTCTTCAAATTCATTGCACAGGGTAAGAATGCAGTCATTATTGAAAACCTTGAGACCGGGAAACGGTCAAGCGCCGGTACAACAGCCAGGGTAAGCGCGCTGGATGAGATTTCCATTTACACAACCGGCGAGGATTTACCACTGGCAAAGGTTATGGACATAATCTGGGAAAAGGAAAACGGCGGGCCGACCCTGTCACACAGGCAACCTGATGCTGAACTTAAGAAGTACTTTGCGGAGGCGCTTCCGGAGTATGACCGTAAAAGGGTCTATACCTCGGACATCAGGAAGGTACTTCACTGGTACAATATTCTCCAGGGGCTGAATCTGCTGGTGAAAGAGGAGGAGAAACCTGCCGGGAATGAAGAAGGTGAAGGTCAGGCTGCAAGTGAAGAGCCTGAAGAGAATGGCAGCATGGAGAAAGCCATAAAGGATAAAGGCGCCGAAGGTGGCAAGGCAGTAAAAGCCGGACCGGGAGAGAAATCCGCTCCCGCAAGTCACAAGACACCGGTAGCAAAGGGAGGAAAACCAAAGGCATCAGGGAAGTAGCACAATGGCAGTGACAAACTTCGGTGGCGAAGAGGTAGTATATGATTATAATGAGTCAAGGATCATAATAGTACCGGTGCCGTATGACGCTACGAGCACTTATATCAGGGGTGCAGACAGGGGACCTGCTGCTATCCTTGAGGCTTCGCCGGCACTGGAGTTCTATGACATTGAGACCGGGACCGAGGTGCACAGGCACGGAATACATACCCTGGCCCCGCTGGTAACAGGGGATGATCCTGCAGAGGTTACCGGAGAGGTTTACCGCACCGTCTCGCACCTCTTCAGCGAGAACCGTTTCCCGGTGGTTATTGGTGGCAATCATACTGTCAGTATCGGAGCTTTCCGTGCCGCATCTGAAGCTTTTACAGACCTGGCAATTCTGCAGCTTGATGCTCATGCTGACCTCAGGCCATCATATGAAGGATCACACCTGAATCATGCCTGTGCTGCGGCGAGGGCAAAGGAGTGTGCGCCGCTTGTGCAGGTGGGAATCCGCAGCATGTCAGCAGAGGAACTTCCCTTTGCAGACAGGAAGAGTATTTTCTTCGCCCATGAACTGTACATTGACAAGAGTCTTTATGATAAAGCCCTGGAACTGCTGCCCGGTAATGTATATATCACTGTGGATCTCGATGTCTTCGATCCTTCAGTGATGCCCTCAACAGGTACTCCTGAGCCGGGTGGCCCTGACTACCGCGAACTGATGTCCTTCCTCCGCGAGGTCTTCAGCAAGCGTAATGTCGTCGGCTTCGATGTTGTGGAACTCTGTCCCTCGGAATCAAACAAAGCCCCTGATTTCATGGCTGCGAAGGTGGTCTACCAGATGCTGAGCTACAGGTTCAGCAGGCAATCTGTCAACAGCTAAAGAGGTTTATCGAATTTCTTGGCCTCCTCCCAGATCTCATTCATCTCATCCAGGGTCAGATCACGCAGAGAGAGGCCATTTGCCAGTGTTTTCTGTTCCAGGTAGTTGAATCTTTTCATAAACCTCCTGTTGGTTTTCTCAAGCGCTGATTCAGGGTCTATCTCATAAAGTCTGGCAGCATTAATGAGGGAGAAGAACAGGTCACCAAGTTCTGACTCGATATCTACTTTTCTTCCTGAGGCGATCTCCTGTTTGAGCTCATTAAGTTCTTCTGTCACCTTATCCCATATCTGCTCGCGCGAGTCCCAGTCGAATCCGACACCTCTTACCTTTTCCTGGATCCTGTTGGCTTTGACGGTTGCAGGCAGTGAGGTTGGTACACCGGAAAGCACCGGTTTGTATGCTGAGTGTTCCGTCATCTTCAGTTTTTCCCAGTTTTCCTCGACTTCGCGTGCTCCGCGGGTGACGTTCACATCCCCGAAGACGTGCGGATGTCGGTATACCAGCTTGTTGTTGATACTTTCAAGCACATCGCCCATGTCAAAGAGCCCTTTCTCTGATCCTATCTTCGAATAGAATGTTACATGGAGCATCAGGTCACCCAGCTCTTTTTTGATTGCATCATTGTCTTCCTGCAGAATAGCATCTGCCAGTTCGTAGGTCTCCTCTATCGTCAGTTTCCTGAGTGTCTGGTTGGTCTGTTTCATGTCCCACGGGCACTTCTTCCGGAGCTCATCCATGATATCGAGCAGCCTGGTGAATTCCCTGATAGTTTTTTCTCTCATTTATTTAAGGTTTTAAAAGAGACCGTTTGTTTCACGGCCCTGGTTCCTTGCTTCAACTCTTACGGCGTCACCGGTGTCGACAGAAAAGAGCTGGCACAGGTTTGCCCCGTTGATCGAAAGTTCAAGCAGGTCAAGTGAGTTGAAGCGGGTCACGATCTCCCCGACAGGTTCTTCCCGGTAGTACCGGCATATTTTTTCAGTAAAGTAGTTGTTGCTCTTGATCAGAATCCTGTAATCCCTTCCCTCGAATACTCTTGAGAATATCTCGCGGGTGATGTTGGTTATTGCGTTGCCGTATGAGTCAATGAAGATTACACTGCCTATTATAACATTACGGTCTATTGTAGCTCTCAGCGGAACTTTCTCAGAAATGGATTCAATTCGTTCCCCCAGGCTTTCCGGTGGTTGCCCGTTAGCTATTGCCGCAGCAGTACATGCAAAAAGGGTGATCTCGTCTGCTCCGGCATCATTCCTCAGGCTGATGATCAGGTCAGGTTCAGAATTGAGGATGAGGTTGAACATGCCGTTGTTTGCACCCACAAACCAGTGATTGTGGGCCTTGACGAGAAGGTGAGGATGGTCTGCAGGACCCTCGCTGCTGACGAATACGAGGTGAACGGTACCTTCGGGATAATGGCTGAAGGTGTTTCTTATGACGAAAGCGCCGTGCATAATATTCAGGGGAGGGATTCCGCCTGCGTTGTTCACAACTACAACACCGGGACAGGCGGAGGCAAGTTTCCCCCTGAGTATCCCATTGAAGAAATCATCCTCCCTCCACTCGGTGGTTAGCGTGATAAGCGGCATCCTAAAATTGTTACAGCAAAGATAGTCTTCTGCAAAAAATAACCTTACTTTGCAGTATAAGGGATGCACAAAAACGATCACGGACATAAGAAGCTTAAGGATAATTCTTTAGATAGAGCTGGAGAAGAGAGGCAGATGACGGAACAGGTAATTTTACTTGATGGTATTGATCCGGTGGTCATGCTGGGGCCTAACAACAGGTTGCTTGATCTGATTCAGGGTTATTTCCCTAAGGTCAGGCTGATAGCCAGGGGAAATGAGATCAAATGTGTAGGAGAGGCCGAAGAGGTTTCTGTTTTTATCTCCCGTATGAATGAACTCGTTGATTATTATAGGCGTTACAACCGCCTCGAGGAGGGTGACCTGGAGAGGCTGATCCTTGATGATGATCATATGCGGTCGGCCGCCAGCGGAGATTTTGAGGATGCTCTTGTCTTCGGCACCAGTGGCCGGCCCATAAGGGCACGCACTGTCAACCAGCTTTTACTGGTGAAGGAGTATGCCGGTAATGACCTTATCATTGCCGAAGGTCCTGCCGGAACCGGTAAAACATACACTGCCATTGCGCTTGCCGTCAGGGCTTTGAAAAACCATGAGGTTAAGAAGATCGTGCTCACACGTCCTGCCGTCGAAGCGGGAGAACGGCTGGGCTTTCTGCCCGGAGACATGAAGGACAAGCTTGATCCGTATCTCCAGCCTCTCTATGATGCCCTGCATGACATGATCCCATTCCGAAAGCTTGAACAGTGGATAGAAGATGGCACAGTGCAGATTGCCCCGCTGGCGTTCATGAGAGGAAGAACACTCGAGAGCTGCTTTGTCATACTTGACGAAGCCCAGAATGCAACCATGAACCAGCTCAAGATGTTCCTCACAAGAATGGGTGTGAGCTCCAAGTTCATCCTGACAGGCGATACCACTCAGATAGACCTGCCCAAAAGAAGCGAATCAGGATTGCTCAGGGCAATGAAGCTACTGGATGGTATTGAAGGAATTTCCATTATCCGTTTTGATGAGAGGGATATAGTAAGACATCGGCTTGTCAAGCAAATTGTAAGGGCTTATGACAGCGATGAGAAAAACAGAACAGAAGAGTCACAGCAATAAGTCACAGATCCATGGCAAAAGCTATAACAGGAACAGATTTTAATTTTCCACGGCAGAAGGGAGTATACCGGGGAAAGGTTCGTGATGTCTATAATATAGATGATAAATACCTCCTGATGGTAGCCACTGACCGTATCTCGGCATTTGACGTGGTGCTGCCCGAGGGAATCCCATACAAGGGTCAGGTTCTCAATCAGATAGCAACCATGTTCCTGGAGATGGTAAGTGATATCGTACCGGTATGGAACATCGCAGCACCGGACCCCAATGTAACTGTCGGGATCAGGTGTCAGACATATCCCGTGGAGATGATAGTCAGGGGTTACCTGACAGGAAGCTCATGGAGACTCTACAGGTCAGGCGGACGGGAGATATGCGGGATACCTCTTCCGGAAGGCATGAGGGAGCACCAGAAGTTCGGGAAGCCTCTCATTACTCCGACAACCAAAGCTGAACAGGGAATGCATGACCAGGATATCTCTGCAGAGGAGATCATCAGCAGTGGCCTGGTATCAGAGGAAGAATACCGGAAGCTTGAGGATTATTCCATGAAGCTGTTCATGAGAGGCTCGGAAATTGCCGCGAAGCAGGGACTGATACTCGTTGATACCAAGTACGAATTCGGGAAACATGACGGCACGATCTGTCTTATTGATGAGATACATACGCCTGACAGTTCACGCTATTTCTATTCTGATGGATATGAAGAGAGGTTTGCCCGCGGCGAACAACAGAGACAGCTCTCAAAGGAGTTTGTGCGTGAGTGGCTTATGGCTAACGGCTTCCAGGGAAGAAGCGGTGAAAAGGTGCCGCAAATGACACCTGAAATAGTCAGGGAGATATCAGACCGGTACATTGAGCTATTCGAACGCATTACCGGCAGGGAATTTGTAAAGGCAGATACAGAAGACCCCCTCAGAAGGATTGAGAGGAATGTTACCAGCTATCTTAAACAGCTGTAAGCGAGATTAGACTGGGGGTGACAGTAGTACGAATTAATCAATTGATGGAAGAAAAAATGAAGTATTTCTCCTGGTGGCGCGCGGCTGCTCTGCTGGTTCTTGCAGCACTGCTTATGCCAGTGTTGCTTAAAGCCCAGACGCAGGCCCCGGTCCCGGTTCCCGTTAGTATTTCCGGAGAGAAGATTGTAGTGGAGGGCAGGGTTTACTATATGCACCAGGTATTGAAGGGGCAGACGCTGTATTCAATAGCCAGGGCTTATAGTGTAAGCGTTGACATGGTGGCTCGTGAAAACGGATTGATTGACAATACTATAAAGGATGGCCAGGTGCTCAGGATACCTGCTGCCGCAGTTGAACAAGGCCGGGCTGCTATGAAAAACAACAATGACGGCACCCGGACCGGTGTGGCCGGACAAACCGGGCAGACCACAACGACAGTCCAGTCCGGACAAGCCGGACAGACCCGACAGAGCGGCCAGGGGAAATCCCCGGTCACCGGTACAGGCACACAGGTACCACAGAAACAGGTTGCTCAGGATGATCGTTATATCCATCACCTGGTCAAAAGAGGAGAGACACTTGGAACAATTGCCAATGATTACGACATTTCAGTGAGAGACCTGAAAAAGGCAAACAGGGGTCTGCTTTTCCCGCACGAAGGTGATTACCTCCTCATACCCCGGAATAAGGCTTCCAACAGGGGTCAGGAGCAAAGAGCTGAATGGGAACAGGAGCCTGCAGGCATACCTGCTGACACAGCCATTGCCGACACCCTGGCTTTTGCTTATGACACCGAGATCTTTACCATACCGGGGGAGAAAACCAGGCTTGAGAGACTGAACGGTACTGTAAAGGTGGCCGTACTCCTTCCCTTCTTCATAAGGGAGAACAACACCAGGGTCTTTGCAGATACTACAGAGAGTGTGAAGACAACCTCTCAGATATATGACGGCAGCCTTCCTTTCCTGGAAGCTTATGAAGGCATACTGATTGCAGCCGACAGCCTCCGGTCACTTGGCCTGACCGTGGAGATGGAGGTTTATGATACCGGAGCTGATTCTGCGGAAACCAAAAGACTATTACGGACCGGAGAGCTGGATGACGTTGATCTGATAATCGGACCTGTGTTTTCCTTCAACCTGGAACAGATTGCCGGCTGGGCTGCTGAACGGGATATACCCTTTGTTTCACCGGTACCGCTTCGTGACAGTCACATACATGAGAACAAACCTTCCTTTTACAGGGTTTTTCCAAGCCAGGAAGTGGTGCAGGATATAATTGCCGATGAAGTAGCAGGCCGACAGGGAAGCAGGGTCATCTTCCTGTATTCAGACACGGCCATGTATGACCCGGCTACAGCCAGCCTGTGGCAGAAAGTGAAAAAAGCAACGGGTGATTCTGCAGTCTCAGGCGGTGGGAGCGTGGTGCCATACTTCTATACGGGGGTGACGGAAAGACGAAATGTTTACAGCACCGTTGCCTCATTTGAGAGCCAGCTGGATCACGAACGGAAAAACATCATAGTGCTTGCCACTACCAGTACACCCGTGGTCAGTTCAGCATTCTCCGCTCTTCACAGCCTGACAAAACGGTATGATATAATGGTGATCGGGTATCCTGAAATCCGCGGGCTTGAAACAGTTGACCTGAAGTACTATTATGATCTTGAACTGCATATACCGTCTGAAAGCTATATCGACTTTGAGGCACCAGGTGTAAAATCATTCTCAGCTATGTACCTGAAGAAGTTCAGGACTGAGCCCATGGCTGAAAGCTTCGCCTGGCGCGGTTTTGACCTTGCGTGGTACTTTATAGGTGGTGTTGCCACAGGAGGGAAGAGTTTCCTGAAGGATCCCGGCACGTTCAATCCTGAGCTTCTCTGCCTGGAGCCTGACTTCAGGCGAAGCAACCGTAACAACGGCTATGAGAACAGGGGATTGTTCATTCTTCACTACCGCAAGGATATGACCATAGAAATCGTGAGACCCGGGCACCAGCCCCAGAAATGCGGGGAGGACCAGGGAGGCGGAATCAGCTCTCCTTTTTCTGGTTCATGAGAACATAATCGAGCAGTATGGGCAGGTCGTCAGGATTGACGCCATTTGCTGCCAGAACAGGTATATCATCATTAAACGCTGACAGAAAGTTCTCAGCCGACATTTCTCCTCCGGTCACTGCACTCAGGTAATGTTCGGCAGCCTCTCTTGTGTTGCCCTGGCAGAGGGCAAGGTGCCCCATGTTTATTTTATCATAGGGAGTAAGGCCGGTTTCGGCCAGTCTCTCAAAGTACTTCTCAGCCTCGGCAAACCTGCCTGTGACCAGGTAACACCATGCTATGGGTCTCAGAACCTTTGAATTGCCCGGACTTTCATACTCCACCCTGAAGTAATGTTTCAGCGCCTCATCGTAATTTGCTGTGTCAAGACAGCAGTGAGCTGCCAAAAGAACTGTGTTCAGATCGTCAGGTTCATTCTGCAGGGCTCTGCGGTAAACCTCCAGAGCTTCAGCCGGTCTGCCAAGCCTGCGAAGACACCAGCCGGTCTTTCGAAGTGTCCATGTATGGGGTTCGATGATTGTTGCCATTGAGTACCTCTCAAGGGCTTTTTCATATTCTCCCGCCTTCTGATAGCAATAACCCGCCTTTTCGTACAGTTCCGCGTCATCGGTCCGGCTTTTAAGGATGGTGAGATAGAGAGCCAGCGCATCTTCATAATATTCCTTGCTGAAGAAATAGTCAGCAAGTGACCTGTCATCAGAGACTGAACCACAGGTTTCCCTGTAAAAACGGGAGTTGTACAGATCAAGCCTTCCGGTGAAGAAATCGTCAAACTCATTTCTGAAATCAGAGAGCTTGAAGAACCGGTATAGATCCTGCACGTACTGGGTCACTGTTGTCCTGAAGATTGCGACAGGATCAGTGAGTTCATTTTCATTTTTCATCTGTTCCAGGCCCTCCAGTTCCATCCGGAACACCTTGAGCATCATGCTCTTTTGTTCGGAAGGCAGGTATTTCATATTAAGGATGAGAGAGAATTTGTCAGAGTTGCAGATGAATGGTGTTTTATATAGTGCTTCGGCCAGTTCGTTTATTCCAGGGCCAAGGATTTCATCCCTGAAGATGGAGTCTACTGCCTCATGATCAGGGTAGAATGGGATGAACCAGTTGCGCAATTCCCTGAAGAAGTCGAACTTCTTCAGTCCTGCAAAGGCTGACATATAAACATCAGAACCTTCCATCTGGAGGTTGGTCAGTTCCTCCATGGTTTTAAACATCTCCTCTGATCCGCGGAACATTTCTGACCAGTCAGGATTTTGACCTTCTTCGGGATTTTCGCCGAGGATTTTATCAAGGTCAAGTTTTTCTTCAATGCGAGGTTTAAGTCTGACGACTTTCGGGAGTATCTCTTCGTTCATTCTCCTGCTGAGCTGCTCCGTATATCGAGATCTGATAGCCTGAAGCACCACTATTCGGCACCTCTCCCTGAAGTTTTTCACTTGTGCCAGGTCGCTGACTGTTTGAATAATTTCAGGATACAGGTTCAGGCGGTCATTGTAATAATGGAGACTGAAGACCAGTCCTGTTACCGCTCTTTCAGCCACCTGTGGTGTCAGGTCAGCAGTCAGCCTGGCCAGCAGCCGGATCTTTGCCGGGTCCCAGGTCCGCAGACTGCTCAATGTTACTGCACTTACAAATGTGGCTGTCTCATGCCACTCGAAGCGGGCTGATCCCAAAAGAAGGTCCATAAGACTTTCCTCGGCTTCACCGTAATAATCGGTCAGCCAGAGATGGTTGAATATTATCCCCGAGAGGCGTTCAGCCTCTTTTGCTGCCTCGCTCCGGGGGCCGGACCGGCCTATCTCTGCAGAGGCAAGAAGATCATCAAGACGTGATTTGAACACAAGGTCATCCACACTCTGGATAAGGTTCCCTCCCCTGAGTCTTTCTTCCTTCTGCTCCCTTGCCCTGACAGAATAAGTGTACCACCCGGAATAACGTGCCAAAATGTCCTGTTTGATCCTGTCGTTCAGCCTGAGGATATTCTGCAGGAGCCTGCTGTAGACCTTCTGCCTTTCAGGGTCGTCTATCCCCTCGACAGTGTACCTGAGGATATTTCTATAGGTCATCTGTAACTCGGCGAACTGATCCCTGAGCTCGCCATCAGACACATTATCAAGCAAATCTGATATGATTTCAAGGCTCTGCCGTACCTTTCTCTGTACGATGAGGTTGCAGACGCTCCTGTGCTTCAGTATGATTGTATTGATGTTCATAATCTGTGTTGTGGTGACCTCCCTCAGTAATAAGACAACAATCAGACCATTCGCAGGGTTCAGAAGTTGAACCCCACACTAACATATCCCTTGACATTCCTGTACAGTACCTGCCGGTCGTACAGACCGTGCATGATCCCGATCCTCACAGGACCGGCAACTGTCATATAACCTGCGCCAATTGCGTAACCTCCCATTATTGTGAAGCCGGCCTCGCGATAAGGCTCCTTCAGTGCGAAAAGGTTGAGGTCAACCGTAAGATGAAGGTCAGTGATTATTTCAATGTCAGTGCCAAGGCGCAAACCTCCTGCATTTCTGACGGTTATCTGGTTGGGGTAGAACCCGGCAGCAGAGATGGACCGGTCAGTCAGGGGGTCAATTCCGCCAAGGAGCCAGAAGTCGTTCCCCGAGGTTATAGAATCTGTGCCAGTAGTAAACAGTATATCGCCACCGACCAGAAATGTCACTTTTTTTGAAATTGGTGAATAGGAGTTAATCCATGCCCTTGTCACATAATTGCGGTCAAAGCTGAAAGGAGAATCTTCATCTCCGGGATCATACACTGATCTTCCTGATCCGGTCCTGACCACACCTCTTATCATCCTGAGCGCTGACAGGGAGATCCCGGATGAGACACCCTGGTTAGGAAAGTGTTTCCTGTCAAGGGTATTTGTCTGGTAGCAGTAGTTTAGTCTGAGATAATCATATGTCAATCTGGTGATCCCGGTTGAAGTGAGGAAGTCGGGTACCAGGTGCTGGTTCTCGAATGAAGCTGTCAGGGTCATCAGGTGATTCAGACTCAGGCGTTTGCTCAGGCTGAATGCTGTATTGAAGTTCTGGCTGAGCATCGGTCCTGTCTCATTTCTCAGTTTAATGAGAGGCAGCCGGGTATTGTCAGCGAAGAATGAGGCTTCTAATCCGAATTTCTGGCTTTTGTCTACGAATTGTATGGAACTCAGCCTGATCCGGTAGAATTGACCTATGTAAGAATCAAGGTTTATAACAGATCTGGGTGTGATCAGGTCCCTGATTGAGAAGTTTACAATTGCACCTGCGCTGAGAGCCGGATCATAGTGCAGAGATCCGTAAAGCATTGCCCTTGGTCGTTCAATGCAGTCGATCTCGAGTGTCAGCTCATTCTCCTCCGGGATTATCCTGTATCTGACCTTCTCAAACCAGTTTTTACCGTAGAGCAGTTCAATCCTCTCCTCCAGAAGATCCCTGTCAACGTTTTCACCCGGCATGACATCGAGGACGCCAATTATCTGAGCATCACTGATTATTTCGTTACCTGTGACCCTGATATTGTCAAATCTATAATACCTGACGTCGGGAAGCGCTTTTACCGGTTCCCGGGGACCGATAGCGTCAAGGGAATCGGCCAGCTTTTCAAAGACATCCCTGTATTTAAGGGCTTCGCGGTAGCCTCTGGCAATAATGGTGTCTATATTATTGAATGAAAGAGTATTAATTGTGCCCAGTTCCGGTTCAACCATTATATCGGTCTGACGTTTCTGCTCCTCATAGTCAGCAAGGCTGCTGAGGAATCCGATCTGTTTCAGGATTCCGTATGCTGTACCAAGGTCCTTCTCCTTGTATCCCCTGAAGCTTACATATGAGCCAATTACAATATCAGCTCCCATCTCCCTCAGTTCGGTGGCAGCATAATTGCGAACCACACCTCCGTCAACAAGGACTGCTGTGTCTGTTTTAACGGGGGTGAATACCGAAGGGATAGCGATGCTTGCCCGTATGGCATCGGGGAGGTAACCACTGCGGAAAACCACCTTTTTGCTGGTTACCACATCAGTTGCCAGACAAAGAAAGGGTATGGGTAGTTTGGAAAAATCGGTAATTGTGGCTGCCGGCCAGAAATAATGGTTCAGACCACTCTCTATCTGCTGGCCGTTGATCAGACCCGACGGTATATTGATTGCATCACGGGTGATCGGCAATGCAATAAGGCTATTCTTGAAGTGTCTCTTTTCCAGAAAGATGATCTTGTTTTCCGCTATCATGTCTGACATGGCATGTTCCCAGTCGAACATCCTGAACATCCGGGCTATGCTGTCAGGGGAGTAACCCATTGCATACATCCCCCCGACAATGCTTCCCATGCTCACTCCGGTGATATAGTCAGGTTTCAGACCTGCCTCTTCCATTACTTTTATCACTCCCAGGTGGGCAAGGCCTTTCGCACCTCCGCCACTAAGAGCAAGACCCACTCTTGGCCTGCCGGTATTCTCCTGGGCAGAAAGTGGCGCCGGATTTCCGCATAACGTAACTATCACCAGCAAATAGCAGATTGCTGTACCGACCCTGTAAGTGACTTGTCTGCGCATTGACCGGTTAATTGACCCTGAAAAATGAAGGTAACACTTTTCTGTTACATCTGGGAGCAATTTATCCATTATATGTAACTTGGGCGGGTGAAAAACAGGGAAAAGAGTACTATGAAATGGTTCCCCACTTCGAAAAAAGAGATGGAGGCTGCAGGGTGGGAGAGGCCTGATGTCATATTGTTTACAGGCGATGCCTTTATTGATCATCCCTCATTCGGGGCAGCTGTCATTGCACGTGTTATTGAATCAACCGGCATGAGGGTAGCCGTGGTACCCCAGCCCAACTGGAGGGATGATCTGCGTGACTTTACCAAGCTGGGTGAGCCTCGTTATTTCTTTGCTGTCACGGCGGGCAACATGGACTCGATGGTCAATCATTACACAGCAGCCCGCAGACTGAGATCAGACGATGCCTACACTCCGGGAGGCGTTGCAGGATTCAGGCCTGATTATGCGACGGTTGTCTACACCCGGATACTTAAAAAGCTGTTTCCGTCAGCCCCTGTTCTGATAGGTGGTATTGAGGCATCTATGCGCCGCCTGATGCATTATGACTACTGGAAGGACAGGCTTGAGCCGTCAATACTTGTCTCCAGTGGTGCTGACCTGCTCATCTATGGCATGGCCGAGAGAGCAGTGGTGCAACTTGCCGGAAGGCTTCTGGCAGGAGAGAGGCTGGAAGAGATACATGATCTTCCCCAGTCGGCTTTTACGATATTATCGGGTACCGCCCTTCCGCCTCTTCCGGGAACCAAAGACAAAGCACTGAGATCTTGTCATGAGGCTCTTGCATCCAGGAAAGCCTATGCCGAAAACTTTGTTGTGTTCGAGAAGACCAGCAACAGCATGAAGCCTGTCAGGCTTACAGAGCAGTGCGGCGATGTTACGGTGGTGGTCAACCCGCCTCTTCCTCCGGCAACGGAAGCTGAAGCGGATTCGGTTTATGACCTTCCCTTCAACTACGCTCCTCACCCCAGGTATGAAAAGAAAGGTGCCATCCCGGCATGGGAGATGATTAAGTTTTCAGTTAACATACACCGGGGTTGTTTCGGCGGATGCAGTTTCTGCGCCATCGCCGCCCATCAGGGCAAGTTTATCAGCAGCCGTTCGGAAGCCTCGGTAATGCGGGAGGTTGAGAAGATAAGCAGGATGGATGGGTTTAAAGGTTATCTGTCAGACCTGGGCGGACCGTCGGCCAACATGTACAGAATGGCAGGCAGAGACAGGGAGCGATGCATGAAGTGCGGGCGCCCGTCATGTATCTGGCCTTCTGTGTGTGATAACCTCGAGACTTCACACAGGGATCTGACAGAACTGTACCGTAAAGTGACCAGCCTGCCGGGTATCAGGAAAGCATTCATCGGGAGCGGGGTGAGGTATGATCTGCTGATGAAGGAATACAACAAAGCTGCCGGTAACGCCGAGGAGCAATACCTTCGTGAGCTGATAGTGCACCATACCAGCGGCCGACTGAAGGTGGCGCCTGAACATACAGATGACGAAGTGCTGTACCTGATGAGGAAAAGCTCTTTCAGGCACTTCCGGAAGCTGCGGGAAAAGTTCATGGCAATTGTTAAGTCCAACGGGCTCAGGTACGAGCTCATACCATACTTTATCTCAGCCCACCCGGGTACCAGCCTGAAGAAAATGGAGGCGCTGGCCCGAGAGCTCTCTGACCTGGGAATGCATCCGGAACAGGTACAGGATTTCACGCCAACTCCCATGACCCTGGCCACTGCCATGTTCTACCTTGGCTTTGATCCATATACGGGGAAGAAGGTCTATGTGGCCCGGGATATTGCGGAGAAGAGGAGGCAGAAGGGGTACTTTTTCAGGAAGTAGGCAGTACCAGTCAGCAGTCGGCAGTGGACTTTGACTGCTGATTGCTGACCGCTGACTGCATACTGAAAAAAAGAGGCCGGTGCTGCCGGCCTCTTTTTTTTACTCATACTCTTTCAGTATCACTTTCACATCATCGGGAGCGACCCTTCCGTAGGTCTTATTACCGACGAGCACCACCGGTGCCAGTCCGCATGCTCCCACGCAGCGCAGGCTTGAGAGTGAGAACTTGCCGTCAGGGGTTGTCTGTCCAACCTGGATGGCGAGTTCCTTTTTGAACTCATCGAGAACCTTTTCCGCACCTCTTACATAGCATGCAGTACCCATGCATATGCTTATCGGGTGTTTGCCCTTCGGGGTCATGGTGAAGAATGAATAGAAGGTCACCACACCATATACCTGTGCCGTGGAGATATTCAGCTTATCGGCAATAGCTTCCTGCACCTCGGCAGGCAGGTAGCCGAAATGTTCCTGTGTCCTGTGAAGGATGTTTATCAGCTCCAGCGGTTCATTATTGAAAGAATCGCAGATCTCATGGATCTTGTTAAGATCTTCCTGTCTCAGTTCTATCTTTATACTTGACATCTCTTAGATTTTTAATGTTAATTACCGCGGTATCACTGTTTGACGATGATCTTCGCTTTCTTGTCAAAATAGTGTGTATGCAGCAGGTGGTGAGCCTTTTCGCTGTTAGGTTCGCCAAGGAACTCATTGTAGAGCTGGATTATGTACGGGTTTTCATGTGAAAGCCTGATAGGCTTGTTCCTGTCTTCCTCGTAGATAGCTGCAGCTCTTGCCTTGAGTATCGAAGAGTCGCCGTGATGCAGTGGCTGACCTCCGCCGCCGATACAACCACCCGGGCATGCCATTACCTCGATTGCGTGGAATTTTGAGCGACCTGCCTTCACCTCGTCGAGCAGTTTACGGGCGTTGCCCAGGCCGTGGGCGATACCGATATTGAGCGGGAAGCCGTCAAAATCAATTGTAGCCTGGCGCACACCTTCCATTCCTCTTAATTCAGTAAAATCGAGACGATTGAGTTTCTTTCCTGTATAGAGTACATAGGCTGTACGGACGGCAGCTTCAATGACACCGCCGGTGTTTCCGAAGATGACGGCTGCGCCGGTTGACTCGCCGAGTGGCCTGTCAAAGTCTGATTCTGGGAGGTTCACGAAGTCGATGTTTGCCTGGCGGATGAAGTTGGCAAGTTCACGTGTGGAGATTGAGTAGTCAACATCCGGGTTGCCGTCAACTGCAAATTCTGGTCTCTGGCTCTCGTATTTTTTTGCAAGACATGGCATTATGGAGACCACCACCATATCCTTGCGGTTGATATTGATCTTCTCTGCAAAGTATGACTTGGCTATGGCGCCGAACATCTGCTGGGGCGACTTGGCTGTTGAAGGCACATCCTTCAGGTCGGGATAGTTGTGTTCGAAGAAGTTGACCCATCCCGGGCAGCATGAAGTGAGTATAGGAATATTGGCATTTTTGTCTCCGTTGAGGAATTTCTTCAGCCTGTTGAGGAATTCCGTTCCCTCTTCCATGATGGTGAGGTCAGCAGCAAAGTCTGTATCAAACACATAGTCGAATCCGAGTTCCTTTAGTGCAGTCACGAGTTTGCCTGTGACGAGAGTTCCTGGCTTCATGCCGAACTCTTCGCCGAGGGCAGCACGCACTGCAGGAGCTGTCTGTACCACCACCGTTTTGGCGGGGTCGACAATGGCCCGGAGCACGTCGCGGGTATGGTCCACTTCTGTCAATGCGCCGGTGGGGCACACTGCAACACACTGGCCGCAATAGGTACAGGGTGAATACTCGAGGTTCTGTTCGTAAGCGGGACCCACGGCTGCCATGAAGCCCCTGTTGAATGCTCCTATTGCGCCGACAGTCTGGATGTCATTGCACATCATCTCGCAACGGCGGCACATGATGCACTTGTCGAGCTCACGGATGATTGACGGAGAGGTGTCTTTCCTGTAGGTAGACATGGCTGCAATCTCCTGGCCGGGGATCTCCCTGATGCCAAGCCTGTGAGCCATATCCTGCAGGTCGCAGGTGCCTGATTTCGGACAGATAAGGCAATCTTTCGGGTGATCTGAGAGAATGAATTCCATCACCGTCCTGCGGGCGTTCATCACCCTCGGGGTATGAGTACGTATGACAGCGCCGTTATCACATTTTGTTATACAGGCGGGAGAGAGGTTTTTGCGTCCCTGGACTTCCACAACGCAGATCCTGCATCCGCCGGGTTTATTCTCAATGTTCAGGTCATCGAGTCTCATGTGACACAGGGTGGGGATATCAATCCCCATCTTCCTTGCAGCATCGAGGATGGTTGTTCCCTTCTCGACTTCAACCTGTTTGTTGTCTATTGTAATTTTTATTGTTTCCATCGTAACTCTTCCTCGTATTAATTGATTAGCACAGCACCAAATTTGCATTTCTCGAAGCAGGCTCCGCATTTGATGCATTTCTCCTGGTCAATGAAGTGCGGTCCCTTGCGTTCTCCGCTGATGGCGTTGACAGGGCATCCCCTGGCGCAGGCTGTACAGCCGACGCATTTGTCAACTATGATAGAGTACTTCATAAGTTCACGGCATGATCCGGCAGGACATCTCTTTTCGGTGACGTGAGCCACATACTCATCCATGAAGTTGTTCAGTGTCGAGAGCACAGGGTTCGGAGATGTCTGGCCAAGTCCGCACAGTGCAGTGTCCTTGATGACATTGGACATATTCTTCAGGCGGTCAAGGTCAGCCATGGTTCCGTTGCCCTTTGTGATGCTTGTGAGAAGCTCATGGAGCCTTTTGTTGCCTATACGGCAGGGGGCGCACTTGCCACATGACTCTTCCACAGTAAACTCAAGGAAGAATTTGGCGATTGAGACCATACAGTCGTCCTCGTCCATGACGATCATCCCGCCTGATCCCATCATAGATCCTGCAGCAACGAGGTTATCAAAGTCAATCGGAGTGTCAAGGTGCTTTTCGGTAAGACAGCCGCCGGAAGGTCCGCCGGTCTGAACAGCCTTGAATTTTTTGCCGTTCTTGATTCCGCCGCCTATTTCGAAAATGATCTCGCGGAGGGTTGTGCCCATGGGTACTTCAATGAGTCCCACGTTGTTTATCTTGCCGGCAAGTGCAAAAACCTTCGTTCCCTTGGATTTTTCAGTTCCGATTGCCGAGAACCATTCCCATCCCTTGGTGATGATCACGGGTACGCTGGCGAAGGTCTCGACATTGTTTACGTTTGAGGGTTTGCCAAGGAATCCGCTTTCTGCCGGGAAAGGGGGCTTATTGGTTGGTTCACCGCGCATCCCTTCCATTGAATGGATCAGTGCTGTCTCCTCGCCGCAGACGAAAGCACCGGCGCCATAGCGCAGGTCGATGTCAAAGCTGAAGTCGCTTCCGAAGATGTTTTTTCCAAGAAGCCCATATTCACGTGCCTGTGCGATAGCGATCTTCAGACGCTGAATAGCGAGCGGATACTCGGCTCTGATGTAAATAAGGCCTTTCGATGCGCTGATGGCATAACCACAGATGGCCATGGCCTCAAGGATGGAGTGCGGGTCACCTTCAAGAACCGAACGGTCCATGAATGCACCCGGATCACCCTCATCAGCGTTGCAGACCACGTACTTCTGGTCAGCCTTGTTCTTTGAAGCAATCTCCCACTTAAGACCGGTGGGGAAGCCGGCGCCACCACGTCCGCGGAGGCCTGATTTCTTGATTATATCAATGACATCGGCAGCAGTGAACTCGCTGATGCACTTGCCAAGGGCAGAATACCCTTCACGGGCGATGTATTCATCTATGTTTTCCGGGTTGATGAAACCGCAGTTGCGAAGTGCGATGCGGATCTGCTTCCGGTAGAAACCCATGTGCTTTGAATCGGGCACATGCTCCTTGCTCTTCGGGTCAACGTAAAGCAGACGCTGTACGGGTCTTCCTTTGATCACATGCTCGGCAACGATAACCGCTGCATCCTCAGGCTTTACCTGTACATAAAAGGTGTTGTCAGGCATAACCTTGACAACTGGTCCCTTCTCGCAGAAGCCGAAACAGCCGGTCATTATAACCTGTACCTCATTACCGAGGCCTTTTTCTTCAAGTTCCCTCTTCAGACTCTCAAGGATGAGACTGCTTTCTGAGGCGCGACAACCAGTTCCGCCACAGACAAGAAGGTGCATTCTGAATTTTGACATTATATATTTCCTCCCTGTTATTAGTCTATTTTTTCATAGTTAACCGGTATGATCCCTTCAACCAGTTCACCGGTCTTGATGTATTTCTCAATGATCTCATCAGCTTTTTTCCTGTCAACGAAACCAAAGACGACAGGTTCCTGGCCGGGGAGCTGAACCTCAACCGTAGGTTCGGCATAGCAGTAGCCCATGCATCCTGTCTGAGTGACAACAGCACCGATACCTCTCTTGTCAAGTTCCTCAACGAAGAAATCCATTATTGGCTTTGCACCTGATGCAATCCCGCATGTAGCCATAGCAACCTTGACCTGAACAAGTCCCTCGGGATTGTCTCCCTTAACCCTCAGTTCGAGCTTTACCTTTGCTTCCTCACGGATCCTCTTTAAGTCTGCAAGTGATTTGAGTTTTTCCATTTCAAATGTTTTTATTCTGAGTTATTTGTGTCTCCTGATTGAAGAGGCAAAACTAACCTCAATAAGTAACTAAATACCTAATATTTGTCATATCCCTTCCGAAAATTTCTCATCTCAGCCACATTCTCATTTATGATTTCCCTGATCGACCTGACAATGGTCAGGTCTGTTACAGCCTCCTCTCCCAGTGCATCTTTTATCTCACGGGTGGAGATGCTCCATTCTGTTCCTTCACAGATGTGAGAATAGACGATGTTTATGGAGGGGTTTGACAGAATCATCAGTGCAATTGTTCCGCTCACATCACCCAGTGGCGGCCTGTCTACATGGCTGTAACGGAAGGTGGCATCTACCGTTGTTCCCTTTCCCTGTGTCGAATCGATTGTCATCCCGCCTCCGGCGAGACCGGCATTCATCTTGAGTAGCGGCAGGCCCATTCCCACTTTCCTGGTTGTGCGTGAGGTGAACCATGGATCGGCAGCTCTCCGGCAACTCTCCTGGTCCATCCCTTTGCCGTTATCAGCGATTGTGAGTGAAAGGAGATCATCCGTGACAGACTCGTTCAGGGTGATCCTGATCTCATCAGCGCCTGCCCTGATAGAGTTCTGGGTAATGTCAAGTATGTGAAGCGCTATCTCCTTCATCACGGCTGCGGTATTATAAATCTTCCGGCTTCACCCCGGAGTGCCTTGGCCAGTTCGGCGAAGGAGGCGCTTTCTAGCATGTATTCGGTATATCGCCTTCCGATATGTTCCGGAACGTGGGCATCGGAATTGCGGATAACCGGGAACAGAAGATCAGCTATTCTGCCCACCACCTCCACTGCATCAATGAAAAGGTCACCAGGAATAAACCCAAGCTGGCCCAGAATGCCCATTGCGGGCCTGTCAATATGAGCCGGGATGAAAAGGCCGCCATGGCTGTGGGCTGCTGATTCAACCTCATCGATGGAGGCATTCAGGGCAGCCGGCAGAAAATGGTCTATCTCACGAATAATATTCTCATCCCTGTCAATCACCACCTGGTCACCGAAGATGTCGGGATTGTGTGGCATATTGGTGCAATGACTGTCAATCCAGGCCTGAAAGGAGAGGGTTGATGCTTCATCAGGGAGGATCACCAGCGAGTGGACCTCTTCAGCACTGGTGACCTCAGCAGCTCTCAGGACCGTAAGACCGGTCTCGCGGCCGAGTGTCACTGTCAGTTCACAGTGGTATGTACTGTTGTGGTCAGCGACTGCTATCATATCAAGTCCCCTGCTCTTTGCACGCGCAATGATCTCACGCGGACTCATCTCAAGAGAGCCGCATGGCGAAAGCAGGGTATGAATATGCAGATCTGCCCTGAACGGCTTCATGGTCAGCCTAATAGCGAATAGAGTCTGCCTGCCAGTTCGAATGTACGGAGTTCTGTTCCGAGTACCGGAATACCCTCCTCATTGCTCTGTGCAATGGTGTCATCACCCGGTTTTTCCCCTGAGGTGATTATCACAGCTGAAATATCTCTCAGTGAGGCAATTGCAGTGACATTACGGTGTGTCTGGATGGTGATCCACACGGTTCCGGCTTCTGCATGCCCCATCACATCACTGAGAAGGTCGGAAGCATAGCCGCCGGTGACCTCCCTGCCAAGGCCTTCATGCCCTGAGAATACATTAAGTCCAAGCTTTTCAACAATGTCAGTTACTTTCATTTTCAGCACCTTTTTTATTGCAGTTTTTTGTGAAATTATTATCACCCCATATCCGCCTCATTATTTCTGAAGATCTTTCCCTGTCCATCAGCTGCCTTTCCATGTTTGACTCGCGGATGAAAGCGCATTGTGATATATCACCGCGGTGACGGACAATATCTTCAGACAGTGCCTGGCATGATGGAGCCCCGCAGAGGCCGCAATCGGTCCCCGGGAGCCAGCACATGATTCGTCGCGACCGTTTCATCATCTTCATTGCCTCATCACGGTCTCCGGAGAGGCGGTACATTGACCGGGGCTTAATCTCCTCTGTAATTCTAACCTTGTTCATCAGGTATCCGCTGTATGATTCGATGTCAGGGAATTCTTCCGTTTCAGGCGAAGAGTCTCCGGGTTTGAGGGTACGGGCTTTGTTACGGAGCCGTTCGGCAACCAGGAAACGGTTAGAAGAGAGGAGCACACCGCCGGCGCACCCCTCGTCACAGGCTCTCAGTTCGAGATAATCGACGCCGGTGATCTCGTCGTTCTCGAGCTGTTCAAGGAATTCGGTGACGTTGTTCATTCCGTCGATAGCCAGGGTGCTTCCATTTACACAGGAGGCCTCGCCGTTGGTAAGGCTCCAGACAAGAGTGTCAGGGTCAACGGAATAGGCATGATCATCGCCATACTTCAGTTCACCCTTGTTTCTCAGTGTGCGGTTTATCTTGTTGTAGATGAAGTCCATGTTGATTACACCGCTGATTGGGGTAGATTCTTCTCCCACAGGTGATTTCACGGCTGCGATCTTGGCGGCACAGGGTGTGACATAGAACACCCCGATCTCGGCGTTATGGGCGCCTCTGTCGCGCAGTACACGGCGGCAGTAGAAAGCGGCCATCTCCAGGGGTGCTTTCACTGTGGCAAGGTTCCTTATGAGGGCAGGGAACCGCACCTGTATGAGGCGTACAATAGCTGGGCAATAGCTTGAGATGAGAGGGCGGGGGAGGGTCCTGACATTCATCAGGTCATCTATGGCAGGCTTAAGTATTTCCGCTCCGTGTTCAACCTCATAAACCCATGTAAATCCCAGGCTCCTGAGTACAGCACTGATCTCCGACATGGAGACCTCATGCCTGAACTGCCCGTGGAGCACTGCCGGCACAAGGGCTACACGGTGCTTGTAGTCAAAGATACGGCTGAAGTCGTCCTGCTCAATGATAATTGCATGCACCGGGCAACTCCTGAAGCACTCTCCGCAGTCGACGCAGCGATCTTCAATAAGTTTGGCCTTGCCGTCACGTATGCGTAGAGCCTCGGTGGGGCAAACCCTCATGCAGAGTGAACAACCCGTGCATATATCTTCACGGATGGTGAGTGCGTGGTGAAAAAAGCCTTTTTCCATTGTTTCAGACAGCAGCGCTGTTCAGGTTTATTGTTATTTCAAGAGCAGTGCCTGTGCCAGGTTCGCTGGTGATGAGAAACCTGTCAGCATTTGCACTTATATTGGGCAGCCCCATCCCTGCCCCGAATCCCATCTCCCTTACTTCGGGGGAGGCGGTTGAATAACCTTTCTGCATCGCCTGTTCGATATTAGCAATGCCTGGCCCGTTATCAGTGAGCTTCATAAGGATTGTGTCGGTATCAAGCACGATGCTTATAATCCCGTCCCTGGCATGAGCCACTATGTTTACTTCAGCTTCGTAGAGACAAACCACCACCCTCTTGATGACTACACTGTCAACACCGAGCTGCTTAAGCATTTTCTTTACCTGGCTTGAGGCATAACCGGCATGGGTGAAGTCGCCTCCCTGTACCTTATATTCAAAGGTCATTGCCACTGCTGCTCAGAATAGAGGTTTAATTCCGGCCCTGTAAAGCTCTCCTGAAGCCCTGAACATAGTCAGGGGGCAGGTTATGAGAGTCATTCCGAGCTCTTCGGCCAGGGTTTTCATCTCCGGGGTGACTGACTTGTTGCGAACGAACAGGATACATTCGATATCTGACATCTCTGCCGTGCGAATGGTCTGCATGTTGGCCAGGCCGGTAATCAGAAGCAGGTTATTGCAGGTAACGGTGAGAACGTCACTCATCAGGTCTGAAGCAAAAGCGTGAGTTACCTCACGGTGTGCCTTGTCACCACCACAAACCACCGTTCCGTTCAATGCTGAACAAATTTCTTCCAATTTCATTTTTACGCTGTTTCCCAGAAATACTATATAATAATACGGCAGCGCAAAGGTATAAATTATTTGTGAAAATATTCACAGTGTTACAAAAATAACAATAAATTGTTTAATATCTTATTGAGATGTGTGATATGTTGTTGCTAATTAATAATTTATCTGATATTTGCAAATTCAGAACCGGGTTTCCACCCAGGTCTGATATCACTTGTCACAATCCTGTAGGCAACATCAAGGACAGCCCTGGAGTCTTCAGCAATGCCATCAAAATCCATCTCAGGGTAATAGTTATCGGCAGGCTTGTGATACCTGTTCCTGATGTAATCCCTTTCCTGTTCCCTGGTCCATTCTCTGCCATACTCCCTGCTGTCAAAATTGCCACGGGCGAAGAGGGCCGGCACCCCGGCACGGGCGAATGGAAAATGGTCAGAACGGAAGTACATTCCGCTCTCAGGATTGGGATCAGGCATTATGTACCTGTCCTGTCTGCGGGCTGCATCTTCAAGCAAATCATCAAGTTCCGACTGGCCATAACCTGTCACCATTATATCCTTCATCCTCCCGAGAGGAAGGAGAAGGTCATTATTGAAACAGGCCACAAGGCCCTCACGACTGACAGGAGGATTGGCCACAAACCAGGAAGAACCGAGCAATCCCTGTTCCTCTGCCGTAGGAAAGAAAAGTATTACAGACCTTTCAGGTCTCTTTTTCATTGAAGAGAAAGCTTCGCCAATCTCCAGGGCCCAGGCCATTGATGTGCCGTTGTCCACTGCGCCGTTGTATATTGAATCGCCGTTCTCATTCTCTCCGACACCGAAATGGTCCCAATGGGCTGAGATTACTATCGCTTCTTCGGGTCGGGTCGTACCCCTGAGTATTCCTGCCACGTTCATTGAGCTGTTCCTGACGTGGGAGTTTGTGAGACGGAATGAGATGGATGAACCCATCTCAAAGCCACGGAAGCCGCTGAGACAGGCATCTCTTCGCAGTTTTTCAACATCCATGCCCAGTGCCCTGAACACTTCTGATGCAGCTTCGGCGCTTAGCCAGCCTGTTACAGGGCATGGTTCAGGCTCACCGGCCTCAGGCTCCTGGTAAAGTCCGGGTGAGATTGAGCTTGTGCGGGGTATAGAGAAGTCATAGCCGGCGCCCACAGTCTCGTGGATGATCAGAACTGCAGTCGCCCCCTGCCTTGCAGCCTCTTCGTATTTGTATGTCCACCTTCCGTAGTATGTCATTGTTCTTCCCTTGAACAGGGCAGAGTCACCGGTATAGAGTCCCGGATCATTCACCAGCACCACGGCGCACTTGCCTCTCACATCCACTTCCGAGAAATCATTCCAGCCATATTCCGGTGCCACAATTCCGAAGCCGCAGAAGACCATCGGCATGTCGACGAGTTCAATATACTCCTTCATTGAAGGCGACTCCACGGCGATTTCGTCAGGTGCAGCCAGTTCGAGCTTCCTGCCATTGGCAGTGATTATGACCGGACTCTCCGCCATTGTGGTGATCTGCACCATCGGAACCTCCTGGAACCAGCTTTCACCGAAGGCAGGAGCGAATCCTGTCTTTTCGAGCTCTCCGGCAAGGTAGTTTACCACAATTGTCTCACCGGGGGAGAAGGGTTTACGTCCCATCATGCTGTCAGCTCCAAGAATACGGGTATATTCCCGCAGCTCACCGGGAGTGATGGTTTCAGAGGCTTTTTCCAGGGCTTTATCTCCTGTGCATGATGTTGCAACCATGGTTACCAGTGCCACAGGAAAGATGATTCTTTTCATTCCGGTGAGTTGTTTCCTGAAGTTATGAGATTTATTATAACCTCCACGGCTTTTTCCATTGACTGAAGCGGTATATACTCAAATCGTCCGTGGTAATTATGTCCGCCGGTGAAGAGGTTGGGGCAGGGCAGGCCCATAAATGACAGTCTGGCTCCGTCAGTACCACCCCTGACAGGCTTGATGACCGGTTCCACCCCGGCCTTTCTGTAGGCTTCAATGGCGGCCTCCATGATATGATAGTTGGCCTCAATTATCTCTTTCATATTGAAATACTGGTCGCGCATGGCAATGTTCACCTCTGAGCCAGGATGCTCCTGGCGGGTGGTTTCCGCAACTTCATCAAGCATCTCCTTTCTCGCAGCAAACCTAACAGGGTCGTGATCCCTGATAATGTACTTCATAACTGTTTCCTCAACAGATCCACGGATGTCATAGAGGTGGAAGAATCCCTCGTAGCCGCTTGTATGCTCCGGTCGCTCTTCCGGTGGCAGGAGGCTGTCGAGGACACCTGCCACCATAATTGAGTTGATCATGGTATCTTTTGCCGTCCCGGGATGCACACTGCGTCCCTTTACAGTAACTGTTGCCGCTGCAGCATTGAAGTTTTCATATTCAAGCTCTCCTATGCCGCCTCCGTCGAGGGTATAGGCATAATCGGCGCCGAAACTTTTCACGTTGAAATTGTCAGCCCCTCTCCCGATCTCCTCATCGGGAGTAAAGGCAATCCTGATCTTTCCGTGCCTGAGTGAAGGATTTGAAATCAGATACTCGCAGGCTGTAATTATCTCAGCGATGCCGGCCTTGTCATCAGCCCCGAGCAGTGTGGTGCCGTCAGTGGTTATCAGAGTTTGTCCTGCATATTTTTTCAATTCAGGGAACTCAGCAGGGGAAAGGATGACTTTTCGTTCCGGGTTCAGCATAAGGTCCTTTCCGTCATATCCCGGGTGCACCAGAGGATTAATATTTGATGAAGGGGCTTCAGGACTGGTATCCATATGGGCAATAAACCCGATGACGGTACCCCGGGAGCCGTTGTTTGCAGGGAGTGTAGCCATAAGATACCCGTTGCTGTCGAGTATCACATCTGACAGGCCGATCTTTTCCAGCTCCTCAGCCAGTCGCCCGGCAAAAATCATCTGGCTCACCGAAGAAGGTGAGGAGGGATTTGAATCATCGGGTTTTGTCTCAAACCGGACATACCCGAGAAATCTTTCAAGAAGACTTTGCATTCGCGGATCTTTGGTTAAGCTGCTAAATTTAGTTATTAAAATTATAGGAACAGCATCTCTTCACAGCTATCATTGCGGTGATCAGGGATAGTTTCATCAGATAACCAAAACCTTAATGATATTTCATATATGGAACAGTCGGCCAAGACTTCTGCCTCTTTTCATCCTGTAATGAATGAAGATAAAGAACATGGCGATAATCACCAGGGATGCTGCCGTTATCACAGACCACTGCGGCCTGTAGTCGCGGGAGACAAGGCGGTCTGTGAGGCACTCCGTTATCAGGGCGAAGAGCGCCAGGGCGATAAGGATTGATGCCAGGAGGTTTAGTCCCCTGTACCTGCTGAGTGAATTCAGAAAAAGGACTGCTGCTGTAAGCAGGGCAGCTGCCACTGTCAGCGGGCTGGCTATGGAACGGAACCATCCCGTATGGCCGGTGAGCAGATCAAGGAGCCACAGGAATACGAGGGTTGCCACTGTGGCCAGCGTGATGACCAGGTAGGGTCTGCGCCTGAGCAGGTAAATAGCAGATATGAATACCAGGAGGTAGCCTATGCAGGTGGTTGTCATCAGTGACCAACTCATACCCCTGGTGAAGACTGCATCGATGGCCAGTGTTATTATCACTCCTGCGACAAGGAGCAGCATTGTTATCTCATATAGGTGACGTGTGTTCTCTATCCTTGAGAGCCTGAAAAGATCAGCAGCTGTGACGATCTTCCCGGAGCGGCTTTCAGAAGGTTCGCAGAGCGGGCACTTTTCATTGCCTTCACCCAGGTCCACACCGCAGTTTTTACATATTGCCATGGTTTTATTGCTATTATTTGGTCAGGATTCTTACCGGCAGCCCCGCCGAGGTGAGTCGCTTCACAAAGCCTTTTTCAAGGTCAGTGTTGCCGGTGAGTGATCCGAATGTAATAATTGTCTCAGCGCCTAGTGAGATAAGACCGGCAGTGACCTTGATATCCTTATGAGGGGGAGGAGGGGTGACTGACATGGCCTGCATCAACTGCGCGGCAGGGCCTTTCGGGGTTACCCTTCCCATGTTTGTGACTATAGATGTGAACTGGCTTGGTCCGAACCGGTTGTAGGCAATCCGCAGCACCGGGCTCTTGATGAACAGGGGAATTATGCGGATAAGAGGATTCTTTTCCTTAGACACGTTTCTGCTGATGACCTGTTTGATTCTCTTTTCGTCAGTCATCATCTGCATGGTGATTTTTACTTCGCGCAGGATCTCGTCGAATGAGTAAAGCCCCATCCGGACATCGATTGCCGGCATGGCAAAGAGTGAGAAATTTCGAAGGGTTTCTGCCTCGTATCTTCTCCGCAGATCGAAGGGGATCTGCACCCTGATATGTGGTGAACCTCCCCCTTCGCTGATCCTGATTTCCTGAAGAATGAAGAGCATTGTCGCAGCAAGGTACTCTGTTACAGTGCATCCTGACTCTCTTGCCAGCAATGCCAGTTTCTCGGCCGGCACCCCTAATTCTGTCACTCTGAACCTCGGAGCCTCCCGCAATCTGAACGGCAGGTGCCATGCGCGGGGAAGAACGGCAGGCCGTGGCATTCCTTTCCCATAGTGCCTCGAGAAGAGGTCCTCGCTGCATCCCGGGCGAGGACCGTCCTTCGCCTCAGGGAAAGGTACCTCCATAATGGATTCTGTATGAAGGAAGTATTTGTTGAGGAGCGTCTTGAGAAAGAAAATGGCGCCACCACCATCGGTCAGGATATGAAAGAACTCCACAGAAATGGTGTTGCCCCGGACAATGACACGATAGAGAAGCTCACCGTTCATAGTTCGTGGAAAAGGCTGACAGCGCGGACCGCTGTCAGACAGCACCCTCGGTGTTTTTCCGTTGTACTCAAGGAAATACCAGAAGAACCCCCTGCAGAGTTCAACACTGTACAGCGGAAAGAGCTTTGAAGCTTCTTCAGATGCCTTTAAAAGCGCAGGCAATACAACAGGTGCCGTCAGATGCACGCTTATCCGGAACACACCGGTCAGTTCCGAGCCCGTGATGGCCGGATATATCTTGGCTGCATTGTCAAGCTTCATCCACTCCACCCGACCGGAAATTTCTCCTTTTGGCCCCATTTTCCTCTATTCCGCTGTAAAGATAAGCATATATGCCAAGGTTTGTAAATTGTGTTCTCCGGCATCTTGCACCCCGGCGGGTATTATGTTTATTATATTTGTTGACTCAAGTGATAGACATAAACACAAATTCCGATACCATGAAACAATTTTGCGTCATTTTACAAATCACATTGTTTCTGGCTGTTTCTGTTACAGCCACCGGCCAGAGGCCAGGCACAGGTGATTCGCAGCCGGCGCTTGTCAGGTGGATTGATGACACCCACTTCCTGCTAAGGACTATGGGTGAAGACAGAAAACCGGTTTTTTCGCAGTATGACTGCAAGACCGGGAAGTCAGTTCCTGTCACTGACTACGCAAGCGAGACGGAAAAGGTCAGGGGCTTTCTTCCTGAAGGGATTCAGCCCGGACCTGACATGGTCACTTCCTCAGATATGCAGGCTGTGGTTATTGTCCGCGACAATGATCTGTGGTACTATTCTTCCGAAAAACGTGAGGGAAAAAAGCTGACATCTGACCCTGACAGGGAGATGAACGCCAGGTTTGCCCCCGGTGACAAAAAACTGGCCTACACGAAGAACAGGGAACTTTATGTATATGATCTTGATCTGGAAAAAGAGACAAGACTCACCTTTGATGCAACAGACAAAATCTACAACGGATGGGCATCATGGGTTTATATGGAGGAGATCCTCGGCAGGGGCACGAGGTATGCCGCATTCTGGTGGTCTCCTGATGCAGGAAAAATAGCTTACCTCCATACCGACGATAATCCGGTTCCTCTCTATTATCTGAATGCCCTTGAGAATACTGACGGCAATCACGGCAGGCTCGAGATAACTCCTTATCCCAAGCCAGGAGATCCTAATCCTAAGGTCAAAATGGGCGTTGCTGATCTCTCAACCGGCATAACGACATGGATTAAGACTGATGAGACCATTGATCAGTATATTGCATGGCCATCATGGACCCCTGACAGCAAAAAGCTTATGGTCCAGGTCCTCAACCGCGATCAGAACGACATGAAGTTCATCCTTGCCGACGTGAGCAGCGGGGACTTCACAGAGGTATACAATGAAACCAGACCTACCTGGATTGATTTCTTTGAAGATATTTATGTCATGAAGGACGGAAGCGGTTTCATTGTACGGAGTTGCCGCAATGACTGGTACAATTTGTATTATTACGGATGGGACGGCAAGCTTAAATCGCAGATAACAAACTTTGAATGGAAGGTGACTGATATAGTCAGGGTTGATGAAGCCAGGAAGGAGATCTACTTCAACGGGACCGGTCCTGATCTGCTCGGCGGTCACCTGTTCCGTGCAAGGCTTGACGGATCGCGGCTGTTGCAGGTCACTTCCGGGGAAGGTTATCACACCGCATCGGTCTCGCCGGGCGGATCATACTTCTTTGAAACCTGGAGCAGCATCAGTGATCCGGGAGGTGTAAACATAACAGACAGGAAGGGGAAGGTGGTTCGCAGCATCCATCGTGAAAAGGTACCTGTTTATGATTCGTCGAAGCAACATAAGGTAGAGCTTGTGAAGATAAAAACATCTGACGGTCTGTTTGACATGCCGGCCCTGATCACTTATCCGCTTAATTTTGATCCGGCAAAAAAATATCCGGTTGTGTTTACCATATACGGCGGACCGGATGCCGGAAGCATCCGGAACAGGTGGCAGGGAGTACAGCCCCGTTGGTATGCCGAGAACGGAATTGTGACCATCAATGTCGATCACCGCGGCTCCGGAGTTTTCGGCAAGAAAGGCCTCGACTACATGCATCGCTCACTTGGCAAATGGGAGATTTCAGATTACTCCGATGCAGTAAAATGGCTCAGGCAACAACCATGGGCTGACGCCACCAGGATGGGCATTACCGGCGGATCATACGGCGGGTATGTCACTTGCATGGCCCTTACTGCAGGCGCCGACTACTGGACACATGGCATTGCAGATTATTCGGTAACTGACTGGCGCCTCTATGACAATGTCTATACCGAGCGTTTCATGGATACGCCGGAGGATAATCCGGAAGGGTATAAGCAGGGCTCAGCAATTACACATGCGGATTCTCTGAAAGGAAAACTTCTCATTCGTCATGGCGATATGGATGATAACGTCCATCTGCAGAACTCGATCTGGCTGATCACCACACTTCAGGATCTCAACAAGCCTTTTGAGATGATGATCTATCCTGGTGAACGTCACGGCTGGGGAGGCCCCAAGAGAACCTTCCAGACCAATGAAACTAACAGCTTCTGGATGAAATCCTTCTTTGAAGAATAAAAGCACTGACAATCAGGGATATGGCTGCCAATGCATACGTAAAGAGGCTCGCCGCGGTGCGGGCTCTGATGAGGAAAAAGAAACTGGATGCTCTAATAATACCTTCCTCCGATCCACACCTTGGAGAATATGTTCCTGATCACTGGAGGGTGATCAGGTGGCTCACCGGTTTTACCGGCTCCGCCGGGAACGTTGTCATTACCAGGAATTTTGCTGGTCTATGGACTGACAGCCGGTACTTCATCCAGGCTGAAGAGCAACTGGCCGGTTCGGGGTTTGAGCTTGTACGGCTGAAGGTGCCGCATACGCCGGAGCATATCGACTGGCTGAAGGAGCGGGCCCGCAGGGGTTGGAAGGTGGGGGTAGACAGTCGCCTGATCTCAGTGGTCATCCTGAAGCTTCTGGTGTCATCACTGAAAGCTTCCGGTGCCAGGCTCGATCTGAGAGCCGACCTGATCACTCCTTTATGGAAAGAGCGCCCTGAACTGCCCGTTGATAATGCCTTTGAACTTGATAAAAGTTTTACCGGTTTGACAAGGCTGGAGAAACTGGAAAGGGTCAGGGAGGTGATGAGGGGGATGAAGGTTGATTATCAATTGCTTGCATCGACAGATGATATAATGTGGCTGTTGAACCTGAGGGGTAACGATGTAAAATACTGTCCGCTGCTGCTTTCGTATGCAGTGGTTAGTCACAACCAGGTCATCTTCTTTGCTGATGAGGAGAAAATTCCCCATGCAGTGAAAGCCTCACTTGACAGAGACGGTGTTGTTTTACTGCCCTATGACGCAGTGAGCTCAGTCCTCTCACATCTGGAAGAGGGATCCGTTATTCTCCTATCGCCTCCTGCAACCCCGGCTGCACTGTTCAGATCGGTTTCACGCGGCGTGAATATTATCGAGGATCTGAGTATCCCCACCAGGATGAAAGCGGTTAAGAACGACACGGAGCTGAAGAACCTGGAGAAGGTGATGGTTGATGACGGGGTTGTACTGACCCGCTTTTTCCACTGGCTTGAAAAGGCAGTTGGCAGAGAAGAGATAACAGAGCTTAGCGCTGCTGCTAAGATTGATGAGATGCGTTCGGCCCAGGCCGGCTGTACCGGCCCGTCATTCAGCACAATTGCGGCATATAATGAACATGCCGCTCTTCCGCACTATGTACCTGACAGGAAAACCGACGCCAGGCTGCAGAAGAAGGGCATATTTCTCCTTGACTCAGGCGGACAGTATTTCGGGGGAACCACTGACATTACAAGGACGGTGGCGCTAGGAAAGCCTGATACGCAGATGAGGAGGGAATTCACACTTGCCCTGAAGGGGACGATTGACCTTGCCATGGCCCGGTTCCCGCGAGGCACAAAGGGATACCAGCTTGATATTCTTGCCCGCAAGCCTTTATGGGATAATTACATGAACTACGGGCATGGCACCGGTCACGGTGTCGGCAGTTTCCTGAACGTTCATGAGGGACCCCAGACAATTGGGTCCGGCGCCACCGGCGATATGAAAACCAGCATCGAACCCGGCATCGTGATTTCGGATGAGCCGGCTTTTTACCGTACGGGGAAATATGGTTTCCGGACCGAGAACCTTCTCGTATGCCGGGCAGAAAAGGAAAGCGAGTTTGGCATTTTCCTTTCGTTTGAAACAGTGACACTTTGTTACATTGACAATGAACTTATTGACACTTCACTCCTTGATGACAGCGAGCTTAAGTGGCTGAACGGGTATCATGAAAGGGTATACGAGTTGCTTCACAGGCACCTTGAGCCGGAGATGCAGAGCTGGCTGAGAATCAAGACAATGCCGCTGAGTCGCGGGTATTAGAAAAACTAAAATTATTAACCAGATGTTTAGAACATCCCTTTTTTTATTAATGGGTGCAGCCATCCTTGCTACCGGATGCTCAGACAGGACAATGACCCTGGAAGAGCGCCTGGCAAGCCTTCCTGCAGATACTCTTTTCAGGATAGATGCCGACACTTCATTCATTGAGGCCTGGGAGATACGCCTGAGGCAGCCGGTTGACCACAGTAATCCTGACGGTCCTCAGTTCACCCAGCAGATATTTTTATATTATGCCGGTGCTGACAGGCCCGTGGTGGTTGAGACCGAAGGATACGGAGCCAGGGGAGGCCGGAATGAACTCTCTTCAATCCTGGGCGCCAACCTTCTCAGGATTGAGCACAGGTATTTCGAGGAGTCGACTCCCGATTCCGTCGACTGGAAATACCTGACCACCTGGCAGGCAGCCACTGATCATCACCGCATAATTGAGCTGTTCAAACCTGTGTTCAGTGGCAAATGGGCTACAACCGGCATCAGCAAGGGAGGCCAGACTGTGATGTTCCACCGGTACTATTACCCTGATGATGTTGATGTCAGTGTCCCCTATGTGGCGCCGCTCAATTTAGGACCCGAAGATCCCAGAATGGAGCCCTTCCTTGAGAACGTGGGGACAGCTGAATGCCGTGACAGGATTTTCCGGTTCCAGAAACTGGTGCTTGAAAAGTATGACACCCTCTTTCCCATGTTTATCGATATGGCTGACAGGCGCGGATGGACTTTCACGAGGGTGGGAGGGCCTGAAAGTGCATATGAGATGACCGTGCTTGAATATGAGTTTGCATTCTGGCAATGGGGAAAAATTCCGTGTGACTCCATACCGCTGGAAGGCACTAATGAACAAGTTTTCAGACACCTGACAGCAGTGGGTGATCCCCGGTATTTTGCTGATCAGGGGCTGGCATATTTCGAACCCTTCTTTTATCAGGCTATGACTGAGATAGGGTATTACGGCTATGATTTTGACAGGTTTGGTGATCTTATCAGGCATGCACGCAATGGTGAAAAGCCTGAGTTTTTATTCTCCGCTCCCCTGGGGCCTGATTATGTGTATGATTATGAATTCGGCAAGAAAGTCAGTGAATTCATAAAAAATGAGGCAGAAAACTTCATATTCCTTTACGGTGAATATGATCCCTGGTCAGCCTCCGCTGCTGATCCGGGCAATAATAGAAAATGCCTGAAGATTATAAATAAAGGAGGTGCACACGGCACCCGCATCGGTAACCTTCCGGTAGAACAAAGGGAAGTGGTCATGGCTAAACTTCAGGCATGGATGGACATTCCTGCAGAACAGTGACCGATTGTTTTAGCAGATTTTCCTACAGCCTGTTAACTCCAAATTTTTAAATAAATTTGGAATTGTTAAAATTATTTAAATACCTTTGTGTCAGCCGACTTTATATTGTGTGGAGATAGTTTAGTGTTTCCCTCATTTTCAGTCAGTTATTTTAAATCTTAATTAACAGTTTAATTTATTTCAGATGAACATTTTTGTAGCCAAGCTGAGTTCTGTAACCAAAGCAGAAGACCTTCAGGAACTTTTCAGCAAATTTGGGGAAGTAATCTCCGCCAAAGTTATTATGGACCGTGAAACCGGCTTTTCAAAGCGTTACGGTTTCGTTGAGATGGCTGATGACCGGGCCGGTTATGAGGCTATCGAGAAGCTTAACAACTCAGAGCTCGATGGCAGTCAGATCATCGTAAAGAGGTCTGAACCAAAGGCAGAGAAGAAGCCTTTCAGGCCCCGTCGGGATTTCCGCGACAGGGATCGTGAACCGAAATACTAGGAAATAAAACAGAAGAGGCTGTCCATGGAGGCAGCCTTTTTTTTATGCTTTACCGGCAGCCAAAAAAAGGCAGAAGCAATTCTTTGATCCTGAAAAATATCTATAATTTTGCATCTGCTAAATCAAACTATCTTTTTTCATATGAAAAACCTTATTCTGACTCTGACCGGAAGCAACGGTAAGAGGTTGTTCCTCTTTTTGCTTATGCTGATACTTCCGGTATCCATTTTCGCGTCAGACGGTTCAGTACCCAAAATCGGACCGGTGCGCGTTGAATTTATCATTTTTGGCCTGATACTCCTGGGTGTGGCGCTCTTTCACAAGCAGACATTCTGGGTTGCAGTTACAGGTCTTACCGTTCTGCTGATCTTCAAATTTGCATTTGATCCGGCCTTTAAGCTGGGAGAACATATGTTCGGCACCACCCCGTTTCTGGAGCAGATCATGGATAAGGATCTGAGACAGGGCGAGTGGGGGATAATACTGAATCTTCTGGGATTGCTCCTTGGCTTTGCAGTACTGTCAAAGATATTTGAAGAATCAAGGGTGCCTGATATACTCCCCAGGTACCTTCCAAACGACTGGAAGGGTCCCTTCCTGCTGTTAATCTTTGTCTTTATTCTCTCCTCATTCCTTGATAACATTGCGGCTGCTCTCATAGGAGGGACAATAGCCCTGGTTGTATTCAAAAAAAAGGTACACATCGGGTATATTGCCGCCCTTGTCGCAGCAAGCAATGCTGGCGGGAGTGGAAGCGTCGTGGGTGACACAACCACCACGATGATGTGGATTGACGGCGTGTCTGCCTTAAACGTAGTACATGCCTACGTGGCAGCCTTCGTCGCCCTGCTGTTCTTCGCATGGTTCGCGTCACATCAGCAGGACAGGCATCAGAGGATCCAGAAGGACGCAGATACCAATGTCAGGATTGACTGGGTTAAGATAGTATGTGTCATACTCATACTTGCGGGTGCAATAATCTCCAATATTCTCTATGACATGCCTGCACTGGGTGTCTGGATAGCAATCATTATCGGTGCGTTCCTGAGGCCGGTTCCATGGAAGGAGGTCCCATCCTCACTCAAGGGAACGATTTTCCTATTATGCCTCGTTATGTGTGCCTCTATGATGCCGGTAGAAGAACTGCCTGATGCCTCATGGGTTACAGCTTTCGCCCTTGGCGCTCTCTCGGCTGTATTTGATAACATCCCTCTTACAAAGCTCTGCCTTGAACAGGGGCACTATGACTGGGGTATGCTGGCTTACTCAGTGGGATTTGGCGGTTCCATGATATGGTTCGGATCATCTGCCGGGGTAGCCATAACAAACAAGTTTCACGAGGCACGGAATGTGGTCCTCTGGGTCAGAAAGGGATGGCATGTGGCTGTTGCCTATGTCTTAGGATTCTTTGCCCTTTACCTGCTTCTCGGATGGGAACCGGCAGATTCGAAGGAGCATAAGATCATCAACTGTCCCGTTCCCGGATGTCCTATGGCAGGCCAGGCTGAGGCTCCGGAGGGATCAGTCAGTTACCTTGACCTGATCAACAAATAAAAAGATATAATTCTTCTTTGAAACGACGAAAAAGGCACCCCTGGGAGGATGCCTCTTTCATTTTTATTCTGCTTCGCTGCTGAGGCAGCATGTGTGTCTGAAGCCTGATTTTACATCAGCAGTTGTGCCTGAAGCCAGTATACACCTGCACCGGCAAGGTATCCTATAAGTGCAAGCCAGGAGATCTTCTTCATGTACCATATGAAGTCTATTCTCTCGAGGCCCATGGCGGCCACACCTGCAGCTGAGCCGATTATCAGCATACTGCCTCCGGTTCCGGCACAATAAGCCAGGAATTCCCAAAAGAGGCCGTCCTGAACAAAGAAGCCGGCATATGCCGGGTCTGCAGCAACACGCAGCATATCAGGGGTGACAACTTCGTACATTCCCATGGCGCCGGCAACCAGCGGAACGTTATCAACAACCGCTGAAATGGCCCCGATGGCCAGGTTGATCAGGTATATATCACCAAGCTTCTCGTCAAGCCAGCCTGCCAGCAGGCTGAGGTGCCCTGCACTCTGAAGGGCAGCTACTGCCGCAAGTATCCCAAGGAAGAAGAAGATGGTGGGGGTGTCAACCTTCTTGACAATGTTGTAAATGGTGAGTTTTTTCCTTATCTCATCCTCTTTGTTGCGGTGCATGATCTCTGAAGCAAGCCACAGCACCCCCAGTGCGAAGATCATACCTACCCATGGCGGAAGGTGCGTAATGGTTTTAAACACCGGGACAAAGAGCAGCATGGAGACACCGAGGATCAGGATGAAAGTCCGTTCAAAAGGTGTCGTGATGTCATCTGAACCGTGTGCTCTCTCTGGCCGCTTCACATCTCCCTTGACCATGAATGAGAGTATGGTGAGGGGTACTACCATGTTAACGAGGCTCGGAAGGAATACCTTCAGAATAATGTTAGCCGTTGTGATCTGTCCGCCTATCCAGAGCATAATGGTTGTCACGTCACCGATGGGTGACCATGCACCGCCCGCATTGGCGGCTATAACTATCATGCTTGCGAAGATCCATCGGGTTGGCTTGTCAGAGATAAGCTTCCTCAGCAGGGCAATCATCACAATTGTGGTTGTCAGGTTGTCAAGGACTGCTGACATGAAGAAGGTGATGAAACCGATGATCCAGATCAGTTTTACCTTACTCTTTGTGGCTATCCGGTTAGTGATGACAGTAAATCCCTGGTGCTGATCGATCACCTCTACGATTGTCATTGCGCCGAAAAGGAAGAAGAGAATTTCGGCAATGTCAACCAGATGATGCGCCAGTTCGTACTTCACAAACGCGTTGGGATGCCCTGCCAGCTCAACTGTTTCCCGGAACGGGGAGGTGGCAAACTGGTCAGGTGTCATTGCAGGGGCAATGTTGTCCAGAATCTGCTGCCCCATGAGTTTCAACTCCTCCCATGAGGGAGAAAAGCCCATTGCCAGGACCTGTTCACTGGAAAGGGCGTAAAGAGCCCACAGGATTGAACCCAGCAACAGTGCGCTGGCAGCCTTCTCTACCTTAATAGGATGCTCAAGTGCTATTGCCAGGTACCCTAGCAGAAATAGCACAATCATTAATATAAACATACTTCAGATTTTTTTTCGTGCAAAAATAGAATTCAATATCAACATTCAAAGAAATACTGCAATTATCAGATTGTATATGACATACCCTGTGCAGGAATTTCAATGTTCCCGAAGCCTTTTGATTCAAGGTATGTGCTGTACCTGACCTGTGTCTCATACTCTCCGTGAACCAGAAAAACCTTCTTCAGTTTACCCGGATCCTGGCAGGAGAGATACTCTGCCATCTCATGGTAGTCACCATGCCCGGAGTAAGACTCTATTTTTTCAATATCTGCTCTTACAGGGTATTTCGTCCCGTGAATAGAGACCTCAGCCTCACCTCTGGCAATACGGGCTCCGAGAGTGGCAGGTGCGCAGTATCCTACCACAAGTACCGTATTGGCCGGATTGCTGATACTGTTAGCCAGGTGGTGCTTCACACGGCCTGCTTCCATCATTCCTGATGATGAAATTATTATTACGGGGCCCTTGATCTCGTTCAGGCTTTTGGAGCCCTCTACGGATGTATTGTAGTAGAGAGTGTTAAACCCGAAGGGATCAGGGTCAGAAAGCATCAATTCCCTTACATTTTCATTGAAGCAATCAGGGTGCATCCGGAAGATGTTAGTGGCGTTGACTGACAGCGGGCTGTCAACATAGATATCTACTTTCGGCAGGCGCCCGGAATTGTAAAGATTATTGAGTGAGAAAACTATCTCCTGGGTACGTCCTACGCTAAATGCGGGAATGATGAGTTTACCCCGTTTTTCAACACAGGTGTGGTGAACTACCCGGAAAAGCTCCTCATCTGACTCGGCCATTGAGGGATGCAGCCTGTCACCATAGGTTGATTCGGCGATGAGAATATCAGCCTGCGGGAATGGTTCCGGGCTTTTCAGAATCCTGTTTACCGGCCTTCCTATGTCACCTGTAAATGCGAGGCGTTTGATACCATCTTTTTCCTTCAGCTCCAGTGTGACTACTCCGCTTCCCAGCATATGTCCGGTATTCGTGAATTTCACTGTGGTGAATTCGTCAATCCTGAACTTCCGGTCATAAGCCACGCTTATGAAAAGTTTCATGGCTGCGACTGCATCTGCCTGTGTATAGAGAGGCTCCACCGGGGGAAGCCCTTTCCTGGCCCTCTTCTTGTTGAAGGTAATGGTATCATGCTCCTGTATTTTGCCTGAGTCAGCAAGCATTATGGCACACAGATCCCGCGTAGCGGTGGTGCAGATCACCGAACCTGTAAATCCGTTCCGCGAAAGGAACGGGATGAGTCCCGAATGGTCTATATGAGCATGGGAGAGAATAATATGGTCAACGGAGGCAGGAGTAAATGCCAGCGCCCGGTTCATCTCCTCTGTTTCAAGTCCTTTACCCTGGAACTGGCCGCAATCAAGTAGAAGGTTTTTTCCATGTTCTGTTTCAATAAGTATCTTGCTGCCTGTTACCTCGCGGGCAGCCCCGTAAAATGTCAACTTCATGCTGTATGATCAGTTTTTATGATCTGCTAATATAGCTAAAGTTGCCATAATCTCCCCGGAAATAATCTTTAACAATTAATGAACAATATGTCAAAACTGCTTTAATTAGTGAACTCCTTGATATATTTTTGGCGCTGGTTAATTATCTTACATTGACTCATGAAACTCGATAAGATTTTTTCGTACCTGGCCCCCAAGGAGGGGAAGTTTTATCCGCTTTTCAAGGATGCATCAGCCAACCTGATAATAGGGGCAGAGCTGCTGGTGGAGTTCATGAATGAGCCTGATCCCGTGAAGAGAGAGAGTCTTGGCCATAAAATAAAGGAGACGGAGCTTGTTGGTGACCAGATAGCCAAAAACCTCTACAAGGCTTTAAGTGGCACTTTTATCACACCCTTTGACAGGGAGGACATTTTTGACCTGATCCATGCCACGGATTCGGTGCTTGACCTGATCCACGGTGCATCAAAGGAGACCCACCTTTACAAGTTGAGGGAAATACCATCAGAGTTCCGGGAGATGGCTGACGTTATCAGGAAGGCCTCCATCGAAATCAATACTGCTTTCAACGGGTTGCGTGATGTGTTGAACCTTTCAAAATATAAAGACAACTGCCATAGGATAGGCGAGCTTGAGGAACTGGCAGATGATATTAACCACCGTTACCTTGCGAAATTGTTCCAGGAAGAAAAGGATGCGATTGAACTGATAAAGAAGAAGGATATCCTGACGGCTCTTGAAAAAGCCGTCGACCGCTGCGATGACGTTTCTGATATACTTTCTTCCGTTATTATTAAAATCGCGTAACTGATCTCCTAATGGATATTACACTACTTATTTTTATTATAATACTGGCGTTCGGGTTTGACCTGATAAACGGGTTTCATGACGCGGCAAACTCTATAGCAACCATCGTATCAACCAAAGTTCTGACCCCTTTTCAGGCTGTTCTCTGGGCTGCGTCATTTAACTGGCTCGCTTACCTGGTCTTTGAACTTAACGTTGCTGACACAATTGCCAAATCAGTTGATACCTCGGCAATCACCCTGATGGTTATACTTTCCGGGATCCTGGCTGCGATTATCTGGAATCTTACGACATGGCTTCTTGGTATACCATCCAGTTCATCGCATACTCTGGTAGGAGGCTTTTCTGGTGCAGCAATTGCTTACGCCGGCTGGGATGTTGTACATACCGGGGTTATTCTGAAGATAGGTGCCTTTATCTTTCTGGCACCACTAATCGGGATGATATTTGCTTATATAATTTCCATCTCGCTTCTCTGGCTTTTCCGCAGGGCAAATCCATTCAGACTGGAGAAGAAACTCAAGGTAGGACAGCTTTTTTCGTCAGCCCTTTTCAGTCTTGGCCACGGGGGTAATGATGCCCAGAAGGTTATGGGTATTATTGCAGCTGCACTGATTGTTTATTTCCAGGGAGTAGACGCATCTGCCATTCCTCACTGGGCGAAGATTGAAATGGTTGACGGCAGGATGCATGCCATACCCCACTGGATTGTACTGGGCTGTTACTCGGCCATCTCCCTGGGTACGCTAATGGGAGGGTGGAGGATTGTCAAAACCATGGGTACCAAGATAACCAAGATCACTCCGTTTGAGGGTGTGGCAGCTGAATCAGCCGGAGCGCTGCTGCTCTTCGGAACTGAAGCTTTCGGGATCCCGGTAAGTACCACTCATACAATTACCGGCGCAATAATGGGAGTAGGCCTGACAAAAAGAATGACTGCAGTCAGGTGGGGCGTGACAGTCAACCTTCTCTACGCATGGATACTGACAATCCCCGTATCGATGGCGATTGCCGCCGGTGTTTACTTTCTTCTGTCATCAATTACCGGCCTGCACTGATAAGCTGTCAGTTCATGGTGGTGAATCCCCTCACTGATCCGGGAGTCACTTTATGCATGTCAAAAACGATGATCTCGTTTTCTCCCTTCCTGAGCCATGATGCCGGGCAGTATAGCCGTGTCTGCGGACCTATTTCCCAGTATCTTCCCAAATTATGGCCGTTGACCCAGACAAATCCCTTGACAAAATTTGTCATGTCAATGAATGTATCTGCTGTCTGATCAAGCTCCAGGGTGCCTCTGAAAAATACTCCGGGCCTTGCTGTTTCGCCCTCCGTGTCCGTGAGCGATTCAACATAACCGTCACTCATCGGAAAACCGCGCACCTCCCAGTTCATCAGCGTCATCCCGTTCAGTATCACCCTGTCAGTTATTCCCTTGCGGTCAATCATGGAGTGAGCAAAGTTAATTCTCCCCATGCCTTCGGTGAAGATTTCCAGCAGCGGGTAATCTGAATCTGCCGGAGGCAGCTCAAGTGAGTTGATCCCAAGCCGCCTGTCAAGTGCACCGACGTATTTTCCGTCAAGGAAAACAGTGGCATAGTCATGCAAGTCAATCACTGTCAGTTTGCCACTCTTATGGCCCGTCAGCCTGGTGCTGTAGAGCATGAAGCCGTAATCCTGGCCGTAAGCTTCAAACGGTTTTGGCTGAACTGACAATACCGGTTCCGGCAGGTTGTTCCAGACAGAGGTGAATGGCCTCAGTCCTGTCTCCGGGAAAGTCATTGACGGTATCGGATCCGGTATCGCCGGCAGTTTCACTTTTTTGGGAAGGTAGGAGCCGATCAGCTTTCTCAGGGCCATGTATTTAGGGGTTGCTCTTCCCTGCTCGTCTATGGGAGCATCGTAGTCATAACTGGTCAGATCAGGCTCATAGCCCTTTCCCCCTGAGTTGGCTCCGGCAGTAAACCCGAAGTTTGTTCCCCCGTGAATTACATAAAAATTAAAGGATTTCCGGTTATCCATCAGGAATTTGACCTCTTCCAGAAGCGAGGCCGTATCGGGTCTTGCCCAGTCTTCTCCCCAGTGGGTGAGCCATCCGGGATAGGTTTCGCTGGAGAAGACGGGGACACCCGGATTCATTTTACGGGCAAGTTCAAAATCTTTTTCAGAGCTCCCGGAGTCGAGCCCCACGGCACATCCCGGAAGTGTTCCTGCCTCAAGCATGTATGTGGTGGGCCCGTCACCGGTAAAGAATGGCACATCAATGCCGCTTCGTTCCCATATCCCCTTCAGGGCGAACAGGTAATTACGGTCATTTCCATAGCTTCCGTATTCATTTTCAATCTGTATCATGAGGACAGGGCCGCCGTTGGTGACAAGATGCGGGCGCAGGACGTCAGCCAGACGTGAAATATATCTCTCGGCAGCTTTCATGTAAACCGGATCCATACATCTCAGCTTTATGCCCGGAGTCCGAAGCAGGTACGGAGGAATTCCTCCCAACTCCCACTCGGCGCACACATAGGGTCCGGGCCTGATTATGACCCACATTCCCTCTTCTGCTGCCGTCGATATGAACCTTGAGATATCACGGTTACCTGTCCGGAAGTCATAGATTCCCTCTTCGCTCTCATGGTGGTTCCAGAAAAGGTATGCTGAGACTGTATTGCATCCCATTGCCTTTGCCATCCTGATCCTGTGCCTCCAGTATTCCTCCGGAACCCTTCCCGGGTGGATCTCACCGCTGATGATCTGGAATGGTTTCCCGTCGAGGATGAATTCCTCGCTTCCCAATGCAAAAGTGTGTCCGGTCCCGTGTGACTGTGCATTCAACAGTGCAGTCAGCAGGAAGAATGCCAGAGCAGATGCTGTACGACAAATCATTTGATTGTCATTCATTGCCGGTAATATATCTGTTTACAATTTGAAATGGTTCTCAAATAGTGCTTTTATCCCATGTCGGGAGGATCTGCCTTTTAAAGGCCTCCTTTTCCCTTATGAGTGCTTCCATGTCGAGTCCGATAGCTTTTTGCGCACCTGATTTTGAAGTGATGTCAGGCAGGACTACTGTTTCAACTCCTCTGGAAGCAAGAACTTTTGCCAGTTCGATCCTGGCTTCCAGTCCCTTCATTATCCCGTTGCTGAGTATCGAGGCGACTTCAATGGGAGCGTGAAAGGAACCGCCATGGCTTGCTGCACAGAAGTCCCATCTCCACTGTGACTGTCTGATCAGTGAGAGAACAGGCTTCATCGCAGTCTCATCAGCTCCTGCATCCCATGCAGCCTTCGCCTCATAATGGGCAGTCACGAGGATTTCTTCCAGGTAGTTCCTCAGGCTGGCAATCTTATCCTGTCTATCATAAACATTGTTCATCAGTTCTTCCTCGCTCTGCCTGTGGCATACTGCGCAGGTTGATGAGATCATGTTCAGCGGGCTCTGCACGTGATGGCTTGTGTATTTCACACCGCCTTCGGCGACGAATGGCATGTGGCAGTCAGCGCACGCTACTCCGCGCTGGCCATGGATGCCTAATTTAAACAGCTCATAATCAGGATGCTGAGCTTTCAGCATCGGAGCCTTGCTGATGGAGTGTGTCCAGTCGGCGAACCCGATACTGTCATAGTAGCTCTCGATCTTGTCAGCAGTCATCCCTTTATCCCAGGGAAATGTCAGGTATTTTCCCTCACCTTTGAAGTAGTACTCCACATGGCACTGGGCACAGACAAGGCTGCGCATTTCCTGATGGCCTGCCTCTTCTATTTTTTTATCCTGCCTGCCGAAGGCTTCCCTGAGTGCCGGGCGGGTAATTGTCAGGGTCATGTTTTCAGGGTTATGGCAGTCGGCGCAACCGATTGAGTTGGTTATCTCTGGTCCCAGTGAGGCCCATGTGGCCTTGTAGAAGCTTTCTGCACCCATTTTTTCAATCATCCTGGGTACATCAGGGCTTTTGCATGTCCAGCATGTTCCGGGCTGTGGGCCGGCATCAGGGGTCATTGGTGCTCCGGTTCGCAGGGTGTTGCGTATATCTTCCACTGCCCAGTGATGGCCTCTTGCCTGGGAATAATCCTTTGAAAATGCATACCCGGCCCAGAGCACTGTAAGCTCCGGATCTGTGGCCAGCACATCGAGAGGTTTGCTGCCGGCATGTTTGCTCCGGAAAGAGGTGTCAGCCGTCATCAGCCATGATTTATATTCCCTTGGATAGAACTCACCCCAGACACTGTTGTCTGACTCGAAAGGCTGCAGGTCAGTCGGTGGCCTGTATGCATATTTTGCTTCCGACCGTCGTTCAATGATGGAGGAGGCCAGCATGCCCAGGAGGAACACAACAAGAGCTGTGGCAAGGAATAAAAGCCAGCCTGCCCATGGTTTTTTGGATATGAATTCCGTGATTGACATAGGTTAGGTGTTAGGTATTGTTACAGGTTCTCTTTAAGGTCAGGTGTTATGGCAAACCGGGTCGATGAGATACTGTTGACCCTGTCATGCGGGGTGTTCCGGTGACAGTCGAGGCAGTGCCTGTCGCGTCTTCCCTCCATTGCTTCAAGAGGTCTTCCGGGGCCGTCACTGAAGAGTGATTCATGGCACCTGAGACAGTTTTCCTGAACTACGCGTTTCCCGGGTTCCCTGATATAGATGGATTGTGATTCATTGCGGAGTGTAAAGATTGTTGCATGCCGGAGACCGTCATTTGCCTTGAAGTAGTATTTCCTGACGAAGCTGTCATGAGGTACATGGCAGGCATTGCAGTCGGTAATGCTCCTGTGCGCACTGTGTGACCAGGTGGCATACTGCGGGGTCATGATGTGGCAGTTGATGCACACCCTGGGGTCATCAGAGAGATAGGAAGTGGCATTCGATATCTTCAGGAGATAGAATACCAGGCCTGTGAATGCCCCAAGGAGCATGATGACAGGCAGTCGCCACTCTGGCGGAGGGGTGAAGAATCTGATCAGTTTGTCAGGTCTGCTCATGGCAGTTGCCTTTTTATCCGGTCAATTACAAATCGCAACCTCCCCCGGTATACCGGAAAGGTCAGATGAAATTAACGAAGCACAGGGCCACAAGGGCAGTACCGTACCTCTTGTCAATTGTCAGGGACTCCCTGTAGACGCTGGGTTCTCCCAGGTAATACTGAGAAAAGGTTCTGTCATGCAGGTCATGGAGAACTGTATAGAGCCTCTCTTCGAGTGCCTCCATGTCAAAGTAACCTGCGAGTTCACAGACAAGGCCTCCGACCTTCTCCTCACATGTATCATCCTTGTACATCCATGCGTAGATGATGCCTGCTGATACGTGTTCGCCGTAGTAGCCGTTAGCCACTGCCATAATGGTGCAGAGTTCGGATCCGTAGGGGGGCATGTCAACCTCATCCAGGGTAACCAGCCTGGCGGTGGCAGGCATCACCGAAGAATAGTTCATAATGTTGTATTCGGATATACCTGCATCATGCAGCGCCATGTGATATGACCCGGGATGTATTGCATATTCGCTGCATCCTGAACCCTGGGTTACAAAAAACTCGTTGGGAATTCTGTTTTGGGTGAGTTTAACCATCTTGCTTTTCAATACTTTAAGTTTATTCCTGTCATGAGACCTGAACAGGCAAATATACCTAAAAATAAAAAATCCATGCAAGAGGGGAAATTATAATTCAGATCCTTGCCATGGCAAGGACGAGGGAGTAGATTATAACGGTTACTGTTACATACATTTTTCTTGCAATATCCGGTTTCACACCCGGGAAACGATATTTTATCGAGTTGTGCCTGCATGCAGCAAGACAGTCACCGCAAAGGGTGCATGTAAGTCCGGGTTTGAGCCTTGCAATGTCATTTGAGCTGAGTGCATCATACCTGCAAACGGAGGAACAGAGCATGCAAGTGGTGCAGCTGGCTTCAATTCTCATCCTGAACGGATTGAGATGCTTCATGTAGCTGACAAGTGTGCCCACCGGGCACCAGACAGTGCAGTGGACCATCTTTCCTTTACGCCTTGAGATTAAAGCAATGATAGCCAGACCTGCCACCCCTGTGGCAACACCGGTTGCCAGTGCAAATCCCTGGCCGGCTCCTGTGATCCGCATCAGAAGTGCAACGGCAATTGCCAGTATCAGGAAGCTGTTTTTCAGTGCCAGCCTGTCTTTTGCAGGCCGGGAAAGTGCTTTTTTACCTGCAAAAGCTGAATCAATTGCCCCGAAATAGCAGTACTGGCTGCACCATGCCGGACCTGAAAGCAGGACTGCAGAGAGAAATATAAGTGTCATTACTGAAAGCTCTCCCCTGTACAGAGGACCTGAGATTATGAGAGCCGGCACAGGCAGGTGCAATTCTCCGGTCATCAGAAACAGCTTGTCCGCAAAGAGACCGAGTATCAGCTGGAGAAAGAAAACAGCCGAGAAGAGTGACCAGCTGAACCTCCTCCACCAGCCTGACCTTGATGGAATCAGCATGTTATACTCCATGACTGAGGCAAAGATTGCAACTCCGGCTATCTGAAGGTAACCGCCACCCCTGAACAACCTTTCCAGGAGAAGAAGGGGCCTTTCTCCCACAAACTGCAAAGGGAGAAGAAGAAAAATCACAATTAAGCCGGTCAGCGCCGGCATAAGATACCTTTTCTGCATAATTTTCTGGCTGCTGCAAAAATATTGAAAAAGACCAGAGCGGGAAGCTGCCGAAAAAAATATAAATTGGAGAACCTAAAATCATAGCATGAGCAGGAGGCTGTTTTCAGTGTTGGTTCTTCTCCTCCTCGCATTTTTAAACGCGACGGCTGAGGTACAGGAGATCGGTACACCGTTCATCAGGAACTTCACCAAGGGTGATTACAGGGCCAGCACTCAGAATTGGGCGGTGGCGCAGGATGCAAGGGGATTCATGTATTTCGCCAATAATGACGGACTCCTGGTTTATGACGGGGTTCAGTGGCACCTCTACCAGATGCCCAACCACTCAATGGTCAGGTCAATTCTGATGGGTGTAAAGGGTGAAATATTCATAGGTGCTTACAATGACCTGGGGAAAATGGTACCTGATGCCAGCGGTAATCTGTCATTCCATTCTTTCAGGGACCAGATCCCCGAGGAATACAGGAATTTTGACGATGTATGGAACATATGCACCTTCCGCGACAAAACAGTATTTCAGTCATATTATGCAGCATATTTTTACCGTGATGGAACACCAATGACAGTTGTGGCTGCACCATCACGGTTCCAGAATTCATACAGCGTAAAGGGACGGCTGCTGTTCAATGATACCGGAAACGGGCTCATGGAGTTCGACGGAACCCGGCTTGTCAGACTTCCCGGATGCGAGTCTCTGACCGGTCAGGATATCTGGTCAGTCCTTCCTTTCGGATCCGGGAATGAGATACTGATCTGCACCCTTGGAAACGGACTCTATATTTATGATGGCACGAAACTTCGAAAGTGGAACGAGGCACTCAGCAGGATCTGCAGCCGCGACCAGGTATTCAGCGCCACAATGATCTATGATGATTATTACGTGATCGGGACAATACTTAACGGCGTTATGATCATTGACACTGAGGGGAACTTGGTTCAGCACATCAACAGGAAGAAGGGGCTGCAGAATAACACGGTACTTGACCTGTTCACCGACAGGAACGGCAACTTGTGGCTGGCCCTTGACAACGGCATTGACTATGTGACTGTTAATTCCCCCGTAACATTTATCCGCAGTTCTGAAGGCTTTGGTGCAGGCTATGCATCGGTTATCCATGAAGGGAAGCTTTACCTCGGGACCAACCAGGGGCTGTATGTCAGGAACTGGCCTGAAAAGGAGACGGATGATGATTTCAGGATGATCCCCGGAACCTACGGGCAGGTCTGGTACCTGGGAGTTCATAATGGTGAACTGCTATGCGGGCATAATAACGGTACTTACCAGATTGCCGGAGAGAAGGCTGACCTGATAAGCCGTGTCCCCGGCGGATGGAAATATATGGAGCTGAAAAACCACCCGGGCTACCTGATAGGAGGTACATACAGCGGAATTATCCTTTTCAGGTGGGAGCAGGGCACATGGAAGTTCGTCAGACAGATACCTGGTATGACCGAGTCTTTCAGGGTTTTCGAGGAAGACAGGCAGGGAGAAATATGGATGAGTCATGGATTCAAGGGGATATTCAGGGTAAAGCTCTCATCTGATCTCGATTCGGTGACCGGTGTCAGATTCTATGATTCATCAGATGGCCTGCCTTCTGATTTTTATCTTGGTATTTTTCGGATCAGGGGACAGCTCGTTGTTGTGTCTGAGACTGAAATCTTTGAATTTTCGCCTGAAGGAGACCGGTTTGTCAGATCAACCTACTTCAACCAGCTTTTCAGTCCCCTGACAGCCATCTCATATCTCCTTGAGGATAAAGATGGTAACATTTGGTATGTCGCAAAGAACAGGGCAGGGGTGTTCAGACTGAAGGAGGACCATTCATATGAGAATATAGCCACACCTTTTCTTCTCCTCTCAGGACGGTTTATCCACGGGTTTGAGTCTTTCTACCCATATTCGCCGGACCATGTCATTATCGGCACAGAAGATGGCTTTGCCCACTATTCATCACGCACCTCTTCACTCGGTTATGAGGGATTCTCGGTATACATAACCCTGGGAGAGGCCTTGCATCAGGACTCGGTGTTTTATTATGGCCGCACTCCCTCATCTTCAGGGCAGGAGATAAGCTACAGGTTCAGATATGCGCAAAATAACATGCGGTTCATGTATGCATCGCCAGACTATGACAATGCCGGAAATACCGAATATAGTTACAGGCTGGGAGGGTATGATGACAGGTGGTCTGACTGGAGCCGGACTTATTATAAGGAGTATTCCAATCTCCCTGACGGAAAATTCACCTTTCAGGTAAGAGCGAGGGATCAACTCGGAATTGAGAGTAAACATGACTCACTTGAATTTATCATTGAGCATCCCTGGTACAAGTCACCAGTGGCATTCCTTGCCTATGTCATTGGCGGGATGATTCTGATCCTGCTGCTTGCACGTTTTATAAGTTGGAGAATTGAGTTGTCAAGAAGGAATGAGAGGCTGAGGAACAGCCGTATTTACGAGGAGAAGGAGCAGGAGTATAAACGCCAGGCGCTGGAGTCTGAGAAAGAGATAATACGAATCAGGAATGAAAAGCTTCAGGCTGAGATGATACTTCGTGACAAGGAGCTGGCTAACCAGGCAATGAGCCTTGTACGTAAAAATGAATTTCTCAATCACATAAAGGACGAACTCAGGAACCTGATTAATGGCAGCAATGACAGGGCTACCGGAAGCAAGGTTTCTGAGATTCTTCAGCGAATAGACCGTGAGGTTGACAACAATAAGCAGAGAGAGATATTTGAAAGTGCCTTCGATGAGGTTCATGAGGAGTTTCTCCAGCGTGTAAAGGCGAGATACCCTGAACTGACTCCTACTGAACTTAGGCTTTGCGCCTACCTTAAAATGAATCTCCCTACCAAGGAGATTGCCCCTCTGCTGAATATTTCGGTAAGAGGTGTTGAGATCTGCAGATACAGGATCAGGAAAAAGATGGGTATTACCAGGGATGTAAACCTCACGACCCATCTTCTCAGCATCTGAAAAAACGGTGATCTGTAGTATCACTTCCAGTAATAGGTGTATTTTATACACTCATTGTCTATTTTTTATATATCATGAAATCAGTATGATATGATTTAGGTGATGAATTATTGATGTATTTATTTAATTCTACTGATGTATTTTTGAAGTAAGGAAAGGAAGGTGCTATTCAATTTCACATTCTTAACTTGGTACTCTGCAATCGGATGGTTTTCGGACCAATCTGGTAAACCTGATAAACCAATTTCTAAAACTCAACAAAATCTATGAAACAGACAATCCTGGCTCTTTTATTCATTGCCTGTTCCCTGGCATTAAACGCACAGGGACTGCAGATAAAGGGAGTCGTAACGTCAGCAGACGACGGACAGCCTGTCCCGGGGGTGAGTGTTTTCGTCAAGGGAACAACCACCGGGACCATGACTGACATGACGGGTGCTTACACTCTAAGCAATGTTCCCGTGAACTCAACTCTTGTCTTCTCCTTTGTGGGGATGAAGACGCAGGAATTTGTGGTTACTGAGAGTACCACCATAGACATAGTAATGGCTTCAGATATGGAGCTGATCGATGAGGTTGTTGTTGTGGGTTATGGTACCCAGAAGAAGAGCCTTGTAACCGGAGCCATTGCGAAGGTAGAAGGTGATGATCTGCGAAAGGCAGCGGATATGCGTGTCACACAGGCACTTCAAGGTAAGACTGCAGGTGTGGTCATCACGGCCAACTCAGGTCAGCCGGGGTCCCAGATCTCAGTGCGTATCAGGGGAACGGGAACCAACGGTGACGCGGAACCTCTTTATATTATTGACGGGCTTCCAATGAGCGGTGCCGGGACTGACTTCCTGAATGCTGCGGACATTGAATCAATTGAGGTGCTCAAGGATGCGGCCTCAGCTGCAATCTATGGAGCACGTGGTGCGAACGGTGTTGTACTTATCACAACAAAAACCGGAAAGACCAACACCAGGCTTTCAGTTACGTATGATGGTTACTATGGTTTGCAGAATCCATGGAAGAAGATACCGCTGTTGAATTCCGGTGAATATGTAATGATGATCAATGAAGCTGCGATCAATGCCGGTCAGAGTCCGGTCTTTTCTCCTTCCCAGATTGAAAGCTTCACCGCTGACACTGACTGGCAAGATGAGATGTTCAGCTATAATGCACCAAAGCAGAGCCATTCCCTCTCTTTCACCGGTGGCAGTGACAAGCTTGAGTATTCATCATCACTGAGCTACTTTGCCCAGGACGGTATCGTCGCAAAAGATAAGTCGCACTTTGACAGGATCACTTATCGTCTCAATGCTACGGGTACTTTCGGGTTCTTCAAGCTTGGCGGCAATGTCAACCTGGCTAACATCCAGAACCAGGGAATTGATCCAAACAGCCACTTCGGGCTCAGCCTTGACCAGGCACTTAATATGCCGCCCATTGTGCCGGTAAAATTCTCGGACGGTACCTGGGGTACACCCGAGTCATACGGTTTGGGCTTACAGGAGATAACCAACCCGGTTGCGCTTCTTAGCTATAACAATTCAAAATGGAGAACAAACAAGCTCATAGGGGGACTGTTCGGAGAGGTTGATTTCGGCAAGTTCAGCAAGGCACTGGAAGGCTTGACTTTCAGGTCGACATTCGGTGGTGAGTATTCCATGGTCATGAATGATGGTTATACTCCTGAATATTACCTTGATGCAATGCATTTTACGACCAGTGACAGAGCGTCGAAGAGCATGCAGCTTTATACCCGGTGGAATTTTGAAAACATATTTACCTACAGCCGCAGGATTGATGTACACAATTTTACCCTGATGGCCGGAACCACTGCATACAAGGATATGTATGAAAATCTTTCGGCCTCGAAGGCAGACCTGATCTTTGATGATTTTGAGCATTCCTATATTGATAACGCTACTGACCCTGAATCGGTTGACGCCGGCGGAGGGTACTCGGAGCATACCGTTGCCTCACTGTTCGGCAGGTTGAACTATGACCTCCTGAACAGGTACATGCTGACCGCCACCATCAGGCGTGACGGCTCGTCCAGGTTCGGAGACGAGAATAAGTACGGCATCTTCCCGTCAGCATCTCTTGGCTGGGTTATCTCCAGGGAGCCCTTCATGGCAAACCTCAATGATATTATTAATGTATTGAAGTTGAGGGCCAGCTGGGGTCAGAACGGAAGCGAGAATATTGGTGACTTCGGATACACCTCTGTGATTGGTAATGCCAATATCTATTATTTCGGTGACAGCAAGACCCAGTACAATGGTACACAACCGACGCGTATTGCCAATCCTTCCCTGAAATGGGAGACATCCGAGCAGACCAACTTCGGGCTTGATTTCGGTACTCTTAACAGTACCCTCACCCTTACCCTTGATTACTACATCAAGACCACCAAAGACTGGCTGGTTGTGGCACCTGTGCCAATGCTTGTCGGTAACTCCGCACCCTATATTAATGGCGGATCCGTAAGAAACTCAGGGATTGAAGCTGAAGTATCATATCGCAGGAATTTCGGGAAACTTTATCTCAGTGCATCAGTAAACGGAGCCTTCAACAAAAACGAAGTGCTTGATATCCGCAATACCGAAAAGAGATTGCAGGGTGGTGATGGAGGATTTGGCCAGAGCGGAGTCCTATACGCTGAGGTTGGTACACCGATGGGTGTTTTCTACGGTCTTAAAACCAATGGAATATTCCAGAACCAGGGGGAGATAGATGCTTACGTAAACTCGAACGGCGGACTGATTCAGCCTTCGGCAAAACCTGGCGACATCCGTTTCGTGGACTCCGACGGCAACGGCTCCATTGACGGAGATGCAGACCGTGTGACAATCGGATCACCCTATCCCGATTTTACTGGAGGTTTCAACTTTACTGCAGAAATGTACGGATTTGACCTTAACATGTTCATATACGCTGCGCTGGGCCAGGAGATATATGATGCTACCAGGAGATGGGACATGAACAGTGCTAACTACAGGGCTGACTGGCTTGACCGCTGGACAGGCGAGGGTACTTCAAACTATTACCCAAGGATCAGCAATGTCGACGCAAACAAGAATATGCAGACAGTGAGCGATTTCTACATCCATGACGGAAGTTTTGTAAGGCTAAGAAACATCTCGCTCGGTTATTCTCTTCCATCTGCTGCAACAAAATTCCTGAGCATCAACCGGCTCAGAATCTATGTCGCGGCTGAGAATCTCATGACATTCACAAAATATCTTGGATATGATCCGGAAATTGGCGGTGGTGTATTCGGCAATGGAATCGATCATGGTATTTACCCGCAGCCAAGGACTCTGATGACCGGTATAAATGTTACATTCTAACGGGCTAAATAACTGAATTATGAAAAAATCAATAATATACAGCTCATTGTTTCTGGCTCTGCTCATGGGCATTAGTGCCTGTTCAAAGGATTTCCTGGAGCTTGAGCCAAAGACAGGCCAGACAGAGGCCAACTACTACAAGAATGAGACGGAGGCATTTCTTGCCATGACCGCCGTTTATGATGCATATGCAGTTCAGAACTGGGTGTTCATCCCGCTAATGGCTGATATCTGGTCAGATGATGCATTCTGTGGTGCTGCAAATATCAATGACATGTCGCAGTGGCATGAGATGGAGATGTTCAGCATGACACCGGAGAACAATTCATCATCTGACCTCTGGAATCGCTGCTATTCAGGTATCTACAGGGCTAACCTTTACCTGCAGAAGCAGGAGGGAGTGGATTGGAAGACCGAAGGACTGAAGGAAAGGTTTGAGGGAGAAGTTAAGTTCCTCAGGGCAACTTTCTATTGGGATCTCGTTCGTCATTACGGATTTGTTCCGCTAATTACCGAGGTTCTTCCGAATGTTGAAGATTACAAGAGTATTCCGCAAAGCTCACCGGATGAGATATTCACATTCATGGCAGGTGACCTTCTTGATGCACTTGCCATTTTGCCAACGGATATCCCCGCCAATGAGACCGGCCGCATTTCCAAGGCTGCCGTACAGCTGCTCATGGCGCGAGTCTACCTGTATCATACAGGAATGAGTGCTATAAGCGGTATGGGTCTGACAGCGGAACAATGGTCCGACGGGACTACAACAATCAACAAGACATTTGTCCGCAATGCCCTTGAGGAGATAATCACCGGTCAGCGCTACATACTGCTTCCTGACTATGCCGATATCTTTGACTGGGAAAACCAGAACAATGAAGAATCTATACTGGAGATACAGTATTCAGAGAAAGCCAAATCAGGGGACTGGGGCGGATGGAATATCAACGGTAACTTCGCCAGTCTCTGGCTCGGTCCGCGTAACCCCGTCGGTGATGAGAATGCCTTCCCGGGATGGTCACTGGCAGTTCCTACATGGGATCTCGCAGATGCTTTCGAAGCAGGTGACCCGAGGAAGTATGTGACAATCTATGATGCTGATGCAAACCTTACCAGCTATACCAAAGGGTTCATGAATACCGGTATGTTTAATAAGAAGTATATGGCCTCATCCAAATACATCTTCCAGGGTGGTGATCCCCAACATAACTTCCCCCGCAACTTCATAGACATGAGGTATGCTGAAGTTCTTCTTACGGCTGCTGAACTATGGCTGACGGATGATCCGGGCAAAGCCAGGGATTACCTTAACCGGGTAAGAACCAGGTCTCTCGGGGAGGCTGCTGCAAAGACAGCAATTACCCTCGATGACATCTACCATGAGAGGCGTGTGGAGTTTGCAGGAGAAGGCCTGAGAAAATGGGATCTGCTGCGCAGGGGACTTGACTATGCTGCTACCGAGATTAACGGCAGTTTCCATTTCCCGGCCGGTGTGCCTAATCCTGAAGAGTTCGTAGTCAGGACATTTGACCCGGATTCATGGGGAATGTTTCCGATACCTGCAGGCGAGATCAGGAATATGAATGCAGGCGTTCTGAAGCAGATGGTACCTGCTTACCAGTAGACGATGAACAATCAAAACATTAAAGTAATGGGAAACAAATATATTATCAGATTAACAGGAGCTCTGGCAATGATTCTTGCCCTTGTATCCTGTGAGCCTCAGATGGCGGACAAACCGGATATCGGTGCTGCTCCCACCTCTGACCAGCTTGACTTTACCATAACACCTGGCAGTGACGATTTTAATTTCGTCATAACCAATACCTCCTCCGTTACCGGCATTGCTTCATGGGACTTTGGAAACGGCACAAAGGGTTCCGGGGAGTCCGTCATCTCCAGGTACCCCATGCCGGGTGACTACACGGTAAAACTGACACTGGTTACCAGAGGTGGGGTTGCTACCAAAACCAAAAGTTTTACCCAGACCGAGACTGACTTCTCTATTTTTACAGATCCGGTTTATGTCAACCTTACAGGCGGTGTTAACGATGCTGATGGCAAAACATGGGTGGTTGATAAAGATACAAAAGGACATTTCGGTGTCGGTGATGTCACCCTGGCGACCGGAATCGGCCTTGACTGGTGGTCAGCTGATCCTGATATCAAGAGCGGAACAGGAGCATATGACGATGAACTGACATTTATCCTCACTGATTTTGTGGTCAGCTATGACAACAAAGGTGTCAGTTATGTCAAAGGCTATACAAAGGACGATCCTAAACTTGCTACTGTCTATCTCAATCCGAGACTGAACAAGGATGACTATGACGTCGATTATGCCACACCCGTAACAGGTACCTGGACTATTATTGAGCAGGGAGGTGCCGACTACATCGTGATAAACAGTGAAACACCTATTTTCCCCGGTCTTGATGTTGGCGCAAAGGATAATAAGTACAAAATCCTCAAGATAGAAGAGAACCTGCTTGAACTTACTTGTGAAAGCTCATATGAAAACTGGACTAAATGGCACTATTTCCTGATACCCAAGGGTTATGTCAGACCGACAATCACCTATACCGTAAATGTTACCGAAGGTATTGACAATGAGGTTTCGTGCTCCGTTACAGGTTACTCAATTCCTGATGGGCAGAGTGTAACCGGTATTACCTGGAATTTTGGCGATGGAAGCGTCGAGGTCACCGGAGGCAAGGATGAGGTTGTGAAGCATGTTTACATGCGCAAGGGAACTTTCACCGTTACGGCAAAGCTGAGTTCCAGCCTTGGGGATCTTACCGGAACAAAACAGATTGTCCTGGCCAACAATAACTCAGCTTACGTGCCATTCCTCCTTGACATGATGATTGTGTACAATGATCTCAGCGAGGTGCAGGTCTTCCCGCTTCTTGCTGAAAACTGCACCCTGACCACAGTCGACAATCCTGAAAAGGAGTATCCCAACAAGTCTGCAAAGGTTGCTCTCTACTCAAGAACCGACAATCAGTATGCCAATGCATATATCAGGCTGCCGGCAGGCTTCAGGTTTGACCTGAGGCTGCAGCAGGTGTTCAAAGTAATGGTGCGCGGCAAGGCTGGTGATGTGATCCTGCTCAAGCTTGAAAATTCTGATCCTGCAGAACCCTGGAAGACCGGAACGGAGAAAACGTATAAAATCCAGAATGATGATTCATGGGAAGTTGCTGTGTTTGACTTCAACGGTGTTCCCGGAGGATTTAACTGGACTGGTGATATGTATGCCCCGGACGTGGTTGCTGACGACAGGTTCAATCATGATTTTTACAACACATTGCGGCTGATGTGCAACTCAACAGTTGCCACCGGTACACACAGCTTCTACTTTGATGAGCTGTCAGGTCCGCATGTGGAGGGTATCCATAAGTAGTTGTTTTTTCTTATCATTGCCTGCCCGGATGAGGGGCAGGCAATGTTTTTCATATTTTTAAAACCATTTAGAAAACAGAGATGAAACTCACGAGACTATCGCTGGCTCTGTCAGCTGGACTTTTTGCGCTGATTATCAGCTCATGTGACAAGGGGAAGAATGTTGCTGACAGTGCCGAAGCAAAGGCTGACCGACTGGTTGCGCAGATGACCCTGGACGAAAAGATAGGGCAGATGTCGCAGCTCGACCTTGGCTATTTCATGGATCCTGAACAATTGAACCAGGCTGTAAGGGAAGGACGATGCGGTTCGCTGCTGAACTTCCTTGGTACTGACCAGGTTAATGAACTACAGCGGATAGCTGTCGAGGAGAGCAGGCTCGGAATTCCGCTGATCATCGGAAGAGATGTAATTCATGGTTACCGCACAATATTTCCTATCCCACTCGGGATGGCGGCATCATGGAACCCTGAGGCTGTCAGGCAGGCATTCCGTATCTCTGCGATAGAAGCATCATCCGACGGGATACGGTGGACCTTTGCGCCGATGATTGACATTACCTGGGATCCCCGCTGGGGAAGGATTGCAGAGGGATGCGGCGAGGATCCCTTTCTGGCTTCGACCTTTGCAACAGCTATGGTAAAAGGAATACAGGGTGACAGTCTCACTGACCCTACAGCCCTGGCAGCATGCGCGAAGCATTATGTAGGTTACGGTTTCTCGGAGGCTGGGCGTGATTACAATACCACCTATATTCCCGAGCCCCTTCTCCGGAACGTTGTACTGAAACCTTTCCACGCTGCGAAGGAAGCCGGAGCACAGACCTTCATGTCGGCCTTCAATGATCTGAATGGCGTCCCGACAACCGGCAACCAGTTTACCCTGAAGAAGATACTGAGGGAGGAGTGGGGCTTTGACGGTTTTGTTGTAAGTGACTGGGCATCAGTAACTGAAATGATCAACCACGGTTTTGCAGAAGATGAAAAACAGGCGGCGGAGATAGCAATAAATGCAGGTGTTGAAATGGAAATGGCTACAACTTCATACTATGCCAACATAAAGGCCCTTCTCGATGAAAAGAAGATAACCATGGGGCAGATTGACAATGCCGTCAGGGACATCCTCAGGGTGAAATACAGGCTGGGTCTGTTTGATAATCCATATACCAATCCGGAGGCAGGTAAGAAGATACTCGATCAATCATTCCTTGAGCATGCCCGCACTGTGGCACGCCAGAGCGCCGTTCTGCTCAGGAATGAAAACAACGCATTACCTCTTGCTGCTGACAAAATCTCATCATTGGCTGTCATTGGTCCCCTTGCTGACGCCCCCCGTGACCAGCTTGGCACCTGGTGTTTTGACGGCAGGGCGGAGAATTCCGTGACACCATTGAAAGCCATCAGGGATCTTTTGGGTGACAAAAAAGTCAATTATGTACAGGCGCTGGCATACAGCCGTGATAAAAGCAAAGCAAACTTTGGCGCTGCAGTGGCTGCTGCACGCAGGTCAGATGCGGTGCTCTTCTTTGGTGGCGAGGAGTGGATACTCTCAGGTGAAGGTCAGTCAAGGGGTGAGATAGATATGCCGGGGGCTCAGACTGAGCTGCTTGAAGCCCTGGCGGCAACAGGCAAGCCTGTCATACTGGTAATCATGGCCGGAAGGCCATTGGCCATAGGAAGGGAACTTGAGCTTTCCGATGCCGTGCTTTATGCCTGGCATGCAGGCACCATGGCAGGTCCGGCTATAGCTGACCTGCTCTTCGGTAAAGAGTCTCCTTCAGGCAAACTTCCTGTTACCTTTGTCAAGGGGGCAGGACAGATTCCGTTCTATTATTACAGGAACAACACGGGCAGACCTGCAAATGATCAGGCCTGGACTCCGTTTGACTCCATTCCGGTTGTCAATCCGCAGAGTTCGCTCGGATACAGGTCATTCCATTTGGACTACGGTTTTACCCCATTGCTGCCGTTCGGATTCGGACTCAGTTATACAACGTTTTACTACAGCGATCTCAAACTCTCCTCGCAGGTTATGAAGATGTCCGGAACACTTACTGTCAGTGCGAAGGTTACCAATTCCGGCAGCATGGATGCAGATGAGATAGTGCAATTTTATATACGTGACAGGGTGGGAAGCATCACACGCCCGATAAAGGAGCTGAAGGGATACAAACGACTCCGCATCAACAGTGGTGAAACCGCCCAGGTAGAGTTTACCCTTACCGCAGATGATCTTGCTTTCTTCAATGGTAAGGAGACAGTAACCGAGCAGGGAAAGTTTGACGTATGGATTGGTCCCAACTCAGATGAGGGCCTCCACGCTGATTTTATTCTGGAGTAGAAAAAAGTCAATAAAAATGATACAAATTGGAGTTATTATCCTGGCGCTTGCATTTCTGGCTCCCGGATGCAACACGAACAACAAACCTGAAGAGTATCCTGATAATCCAAACACCGGTGACAAGGTCCTGGTGTGGAGCGATGAGTTCGATTACAACGGGTTGCCGGATCTGACAAAATGGGGGTATGATACTGAAGGTAATGCCACAGGCTGGGGAAACAATGAATTACAGTACTATACCGCATCACGCCTGAAGAATGCCGAGGTGAAGGATGGTTTCCTGACTATAACGGCATATCGGGAAGATTATGAAGGCTTTAAATATACCTCTGCCAGGCTGGTCACCCGGCAGAAGGGTGACTGGCTCTACGGCAGGGTAGAGGTGAAGGCAAAGCTGCCTGACGGAAGGGGTTTGTGGCCTGCAATCTGGATGCTGCCCACTGACTGGTCATATGGCGGCTGGCCGGCCAGCGGCGAAATCGATATTATGGAGAATGTCGGTTATGATCCTTACAAGATCGTCGGAACGGTTCACACGGAGGCCTATAATCACTCGATAGGCACACAGAGGGGAGCAAATACCATTGTTCAGTCCTGTTACAGTGACTTCCACGTATATGCAATAGAATGGGAGGTGAGTGAGATCAGGTTTTATGTAGACGACCTGCTCTACTTCACATTCACCAATGAAGGCACCGGCTATAAGACATGGCCGTTTGACAGGCGGTTCCATCTGTTGCTCAATGTGGCAGTGGGTGGCAACTGGGGAGGCGCACAGGGTGTTGATGACTCTGTCTTCCCCCGGTCGATGGTTATTGATTACGTCAGGATCTACCAAAAGAAATAGTGAAATGCACAGGCTCTTTACACTGATTATCATGATCCTGCTGGTCAGTTGCAACAGGCCACCTGAAAACAATCCGGGTAAGGATGACGGAACCGGGATTATGGCGGAGGGGTGGATAACTTCGCCGCAGAAGGGTGTTCTGTTCACGAAACATGCCGGGGAACTTGAGTTCATTGCCACTGCCAATACTGATCCAACAATCGTTATTGACACAACACAGCGTTTTCAGGAAATAGACGGCTTTGGAAACTGCCTCACCGGAGGCAGCGCCATCCTTCTCAATAAAATGCTGCTGGCCGAACGCACGGTTCTGTTGCGGGAGCTTTTCAGTAATGAAGGAAACGGCATAGGTATCAGTTACCTCAGAATAACTATCGGCGCCTCTGACCTCAGCGACAGGGTGTTTACGTACTGTGACCTGCCTGCTGGCGAGACAGATCCCCAGATGGAGCGGTTCAGCATTGAACCGGAAAAATCGGATCTGATACCTGTGCTTAAGGAGATTCTGGCTATAAATCCCTCACTGAAGATTATGGGTTCACCATGGACCGCGCCGCTGTGGATGAAGACCAATAATGCCTCGGTAGGGGGAAGTCTGAAGCATGAATGGTTCGATGCCTACGCAAAGTATTTTGTGAAGTACATCCAGGCTATGAAGGAAGAGGGAATCACCATTGATGCCATCACTGTCCAGAATGAGCCCCTGCATGGAGGAAATAATCCAAGTATGGTCATGACTGCTGAAGACCAGGCTCTCTTCATAAGGCAGAACCTGGGACCCGCCTTCGCCGCTGCAGGTATCACGACCAAAATCATCATTTATGATCATAATGCTGACCGGACGGACTATCCCCTTACTGTTATGAATGATGCCGGGGCCCGGCAGTATATTGACGGCTCGGCCTTTCACCTTTACGGGGGTTCAATTGACGCCCTCACTGCAGTTCATGATGCTTTCCCGTCGAAGAACCTTTACTTTACCGAGCAGTGGGTAGGCGGCCCTGGAAACCTTGCAGAAGATCTTAAGTGGCATGTTGAAAACCTCATTATCGGAGCTACCCGCAACTGGTGCAGAAATGTAATAGAATGGAACCTGGCATCCGACCCATCTTATGACCCGCATACAGAGGGAGGTTGTGACAGGTGCCTCGGTACTGTGACCCTCAGCGGGAATAGTGTCACCAGGAATCCGGCATATTATATCCTTGCCCACGCAGCAAAGCATGTAAGGCCGGGATCGGTAAGGGTAGCGACCAACACCCCCGGGAACCTGCCAAATGTTGCCTTCATTACCCCGGAAGGAAAGAAGGTGCTTATCGTTGTTAATACCACACCCGATAAAAGAAACTTTAACGTAAAGTTCAGGGGTAATGCCCTTCCGTTGAGCCTTGACGGCGGTGCAGCGGGCACATGGACCTGGTAGATTGTTATTCCTTTACCACCATCCGCGGGAAACTGCCCTCGCGGGTGAAAATCCTTATGATATAAACCCCGGGTGACATAGCGCTCATGTCAACCATGGTCTCCCGGGTGCTGGCTTCCTGCATTAGCATTATCGTTCCGTTCAGGCTGTACACGCATACACTGCTTATCTCTGTTTCTGCCCTGACTGTGAGCATATCACCAACCGGATTGGGATAGAGGTTCAGAGCGAGGTCTGCCACCGGTTCTTCAGCAGAGGTGATCACATCATATGAAGCTTCCCAGTTTTCTGCCAGGCGGTTGTCAAGGGCAGTATCTTTGAGCCGGAGATAGGCACCGTTGCCGTCTGCACCAGGCCAGGGAGTCCCGTCCGAATACTCTACCATATCGATCACATTCCCGAAGGCATCAGCGAGAATAAGAGCCTCACCGCTGTTGGAGAGATGCCTGGTAAACTGCCCGAAGGGGGAGAAGCCGTAGTTCGCCTGGAAGATGGTGGCATTGGATGCCAGTATCACGCACTTACCGGGGCCGAGGGTGGTGTTCCCGGGAAACTGATAGACCAGTCCCGTACCCATGAAATATATTCCGCTGAGATTCACGGTGATGGTCCCTGTGTTTCGTATCTCGATGAACTCCAGGTCATCACCGTCAGGAAACTGCGTCGAAGTCTGTGGATGATACATTATCTTCGATATGGTCAGCAGGGGAACTGAAACATTGCTGCATGCGCTGTAGCTTCCGAGTCCGGCAGTTATCCATTCTTCACGGGCCTGCATGAATGATTTTATGGCTGCAATTCTTTCGGTATGCCTTGCCTGCTTGTTCCATCGCTGACAGTCACGTGCAACGGCTTCTGATATCAGTACCACGGTCTCATCTAAAAAAGTCTCCCTCTCAGTTCTGTTCAGTGGCATCCCCGGCTCAAGCATCTCATTCCATCTTTTTGAGAGGTAACACCTGAACTGGCTGTTATAGAACAGATCACGCCAGAAGCGGGAACCATTATTGTAGAAATAGTCTTGAAAATACCACAGATCTGTTTTGCTTCTGTCGTAACTCCATTGGAACAGGTCATTGCCGAAGGAGAGGTCAAGGTCCCAGACAGGCCCAGCGCGAAGCTTCCCGCCCCGGTCCTTGTGGAAATATGTGCTGTACTGGTAAGCGTCAGGATTGGAGGCAAACTCATTTACAATCATGAAGTCAATGAAGGATGGGATGTCTATCAGGGTTGGATATCCGTTTACCACGGAGACATCGTTGTTGCTTGCGGCTGATTCCAGCCTGAAGAATAGATTGCTGATATATGAAGTCTGTGCAGCGGTGGCGTCTTCAGGTTTGGGCAGATCATGGACATATTCCACCGGGGAATTCTGAAATGAATACATCATCCAGGCAAGCGGATCATCACCTGTTCTCTTGTCAGCCTTGGAAATGTATCCGCCTGACAGCTCCGGCAGAGCGTTGTCATTCTTTCCGATTTTCAGAACATCAATTCTGTTGTCATCCGCCTTGAGCTTCTCCTGGAGCATATAGAGCCCCATGTAGTTGTTATTGATTATAACCTCACAATATACAGCCCTGGAGGTATAGTTGCCCATTTTCCCATACAGGTTATGACAGAAGTAATCGCGGATGAAGGCAGTGTCAAACACCATTCCGCCAAGAATCCAGTCATTTTCCTCGGGCATGCCGAGCAGGCTTACATTATTGTTGGTTGCATCATCCGCCATGCGGGTTGTGAAACCGTAATTCTTCTTGGGTGATTCTTGTGAAGACGAACCTCTTATCTCAATACCTATCCTGCCGTTATAGTTAAGATAGAGAGGATTATCCTGATCGGCCACGTAATTGCGCTGTCCCGGTCCGCGGTCAATGATCTTCATCGTAGCCTTGACCTTTGGTTCGTTCGGGATGGTCACACCGCCATCAGTTATGATGATGACTATGGGCAGATTGCTGTCAGTCAGTACCTGCCCTGTAATCTTCACCGAGAGAATCAGGAGCAACAGTGCCTGTACAATGATATATTTGATAATGCATCCCCTCACAGGAGCCAAAATTAGCATAATTGTGCTGTAAAAGAACGTTCCGCCAACCCGTTAAAGTATTGTGCCGGTTCAGACCGGCAGGAAGCCCCCGGGAAACCGACAACAAGGTGTGAGGTAATAAAAACTATAAATTAGATATATTTATCGAATCGGGATATATGGTAAATAAATTATATCTTTGCATCTTTACTGCTTTAAAAATGGTTGTAGTTCTATCAACAGAAGTCATGAACAGATACATTGTGTCCGACAACAAAAGGACTGCGATGATCGCTGTCACTACAACCACCATGACCACTCCCGGCAAGGGAGTGGTTATCATCATATGATCCCATGGCGGACTACAGTCCGCAAGTCCGGCTGAGCCGGAGAGAAAAATCCTTATTTATTACTTAATCTGAACTTTTTTATGAAAGTCTTGAAATTTGGAGGTACCTCTGTGGGAAGTGCCGGAGCGATACGTGCGATGGCCGGGATTCTGCTGAGCCAGGACGATCAGGTTGCAGCTGTTTTCTCGGCGTTATCAGGAGTGACTGACAGGCTGACAATGGCTATTCAGCTTGCTTCGGATGGGAACAGGGATTATCATTCCGCTATTGAGGAAATTGAACAGCGCCACCTGGATGTTGCATCAAATCTTCTGGATCCGGATCGTTATAATGACTTTACCCGTAAGATGGCCGCTCATCTTGCCCTGCTGCACAGCATACTGGAGGGTGTTTTCAGGCTGGGTGAGGTAACATGCAGGTCAACAGACCTGGTCTTAAGTTTTGGTGAGCTGATGTCGCTTGACCTTGTTGAGCTGGCCCTGGAGGAGTATGGCGCCAATGTGAGGCGTGTTGATGCCAGGGAGATGATTTTTACCAGGCCTTTCAATGGCACAGAGTGGGTTGATCAAGAGGTGACCGAAGAAGCTATAAGAAAGAGGCTGCCTCGTACCAATAAAATCATTATCACCTCAGGATTCATATCCACCTCCGTAAAAGGTTATCCTTCCACGCTTGGAAGGGGAGGATCAGACCATACAGCTGCTATAATTGCGGCTGCTGTCGGGGCGGAGTTGCTTGAGATATGGACAGATGTAAGCGGAATTTACACAGCTAATCCGGCAATTGCTCCGGATGCCTGTCCCATTGCCGGACTGACCTATGCCGAGGCGCTGGAAATAAGTCATTTTGGCGCCAGGGTAATTTATCCACCCACTATTGAACCAGTGATGAAAAGAAATATCCCGGTCACAATAAGGAATACCTTTTCACCTTCAGAGGATGGAACTCGTATCTCTTCAGTGCCAACACCAAATGGCAGTGTGGTAAAGGCTGTCACCTCGGTTGGTTCTGTCTGCCTTGTTTCTCTTACCGGCAGCGGCATGGCAGGAGTGGTGGGTATTGCAGCGAGACTCTTTGCCGCCCTGGCAAAAAGCAACATCAACATAATTCTCATCACCCAGGCCTCCTCAGAGCAGTCAATTTGTATTGGAATAGATCAGAAAGACGGGGAGAGAGCCTGTGAAGCTATTGATGCCAGGTTTGAATCAGAGATTGAAGCCGGGAGGGTGAAGCCTTCCCTGCGTGAGGATGGCTTCGCAATAGTTGCACTGGTAGGAGAGGGAATGAAACGCTCTGTGGGGGTAAGCGGGCAGGCTTTTGCAGCACTGGGAAGGAACGGGATAAATATTCATGCCATAGCGCAGGGTTCTTCTGAACTGAATATCTCCGTCGTGGTAAAGGAAACGGATGCCCCCAAGGCTGTAAACGCAATCCACCAGGAGTTCTTCCGCTCAGTGAAAAGGGTGATCAATATCTTCGTGGTCGGAACAGGAAATGTTGGTTCTGCCCTGGTAAAACAGGTTATGGACCGCTCAGCCTGGTTTGCAGAAGAATATCAGACCGAATTCAGGATAGTCGGCCTGGCCAATACGAGGAAGATGATTATCAGGGAGGAAGGGATCACGGGTCCCGACTGGAAGTTGGTTATGATGGCCAGTGACCAGAAGAGCAACCTTGAGAGCTTTACAGGTCAGATGTTTTCACTCAATCTTCCCAACACTATCTTTATTGACAACACATCGAGCGTCGACGTCAGTGCACTTTATGAAATGATTCTTGAGAAGAGCATCTCCATTGTTACCTCGAACAAGCTGGCTGCCTCCTCATCATTTGAGAACTACAGCAGGCTGAAGCGCACCGCTGTAAGGAAAAGAGTGCAATTCGGGTTCGGGAGCAATGTCGGTGCCGGGCTGCCTGTAATTCACACCATTCAGAACATGGTAAAAACCGGAGATAAAATTCTAAGGATTGATGCAGTCCTCTCAGGCAGCCTTAACTACATTTTCAACTGTTACTCCAATGGAATGAGATTCAGTGAAGCGGTTTTGCAGGCGGTTAAAAACGGATATACTGAACCTGATCCGCTGACCGACCTCAGGGGAATGGATATAGCCAGGAAACTGCTGATTATTCTACGTGAGTCAGGTTTCCGTCTTGAGGCTTCTGAGATAGCGTTTGAAGATTACCTGCCCGGACCCGTTCCGGAGAAATATGATGCTGAGAAGTTTTTCCTGCAGATGAGGGAGTTTGACGATTTTTTTGAACGACAGAGGGAGGATCTTTCTCTCAGGAAGGAGAGAATAAGGATCATTGCTGGTTATGAGTCAGGAAGGGCTTCCGTCAGGCCGGTGAAGATCAGTGCAGACCATCCGTTTTACTATCTGGAGGGGAATGACAACATTGTGTCAGTGTATTCAGAGAGGTATTCAATCCGGCCGCTAATAATAAAAGGTGCAGGTGCGGGTGCAGATGTCACGGCAGCAGGTATATTTGCAGATATACTATCAATAGTCAACAGTTAACATGCCAGGAAAGAGGATCAGGGTAAAAGCGCCTGCAACGGTATCAAATCTCAGTTGCGGGTTTGATGTGATAGGGCTGGCCCTGGATGAGCCGTTTGATATAGTTGATCTTGAACTGACTGACTCCCCTACGGTTGTCATTGATGATATCAGGGGTTGCAGCACACTCAGCAGGGATCCTGAAGAGAATGTCGTCGGTGCTGTACTTAAGGCAGCCATTGTCATGGCCGGCAGGCATGCCGGTTTCAGGGTCAGCATTGAAAAGGGGATCAGGCCGGGCAGCGGGATCGGATCAAGCGGCGCCAGCGCTGCAGCGGCAGCCTTCGGTGCAAATCTTTTGCTGGGAGAGATATTCACCCCTGTTGAAATGGTCATGCTCGCAATGGAGGGTGAAAGGCTCGCTTCCGGTTCGGCGCATGCCGACAATGTAGCCCCGGCATTACTGGGTGGTATCACACTGGTACGCAGTTATGACCCGCTCGATATAGTCAGACTCCATGTCCCGTCAGAGCTATGCTGTGTGGTTATCCACCCGGAGACAGAGATAAAAACCTCAGTTGCAAGAGGATTGCTAGACAGACATGTGCCTCTCGCCACGGCTGTGAAGCAGTGGGGCAACCTTGCAGGGCTGGTGGCCGGACTCTACAGGGAAGATTATGATCTGATAGGGCGCTCACTGACAGATTTTGTTGCTGAACCCAAACGATCCGTACTGATTAAGGGTTTTGACCAACTGAAGCAGTCGGCCCTGGAATACGGAGCACTCGGAGCCGGTATCTCCGGATCGGGACCTTCTGTATTTGCATTATGCAGGGGCGGTGATACCGCGGCAGCGGTGATGAAGGGTATGTCAGAAGCAATGAAGTTGCCGGGGATTGGATTTGATGCCTACATGTCACCGGTAAGCAGGAGGGGGGCGCAGGTTTGTTAATCGGGCAACTCGGAGAGGCATGAAATATTATAATCTGAAAGACCCGCGGGTAATCACAGGCTTCAGGGATGCGGTTGAAAGAGGCATCTCCCCTGATATGGGCTTGTTCATGCCTGAATGTATACCCCGCCCGGATGAGGGTTTCTTCAAACGGTTGCCACAGATGACTCTGCCTGAGATCGGTATGGAGGTTGGATCACTTTATGCGGGCGAAGATATACCTCGGGAAGTGATGCGGCAGATATGCGAGGAAGCCTTTGACTTCCCTGTTATCATCAGGCAGGTTGATGAACGAAAGCACGTTCTGGAACTGTTTCATGGCCCTACGGCTGCCTTCAAGGATTTCGGGGCGAGGTTCATGGCCGGTTGCTTCAGGTATTTCTCCTCACATGATGACAGGCGAAGGGTGGTGCTCGTAGCCACCTCGGGCGACACGGGGGGAGCTATAGCATCAAGCTTCCTCGGAGTAGACGGGGTTGACGTCATTATTCTCTATCCCTCTGGTAAGGTGAGCCGCCTGCAGGAGAACCAGCTTACCACACTCGGCCGGAACATAACCGCTATTGAGGTGGAGGGTTCTTTTGATGATTGCCAGGCGATGGTTAAAAGCGCTCTTGCCGGTTCTGCCAGGAGAACGGTAGTGAAACTCACATCAGCAAATTCGATCAATATAGCCAGGCTGATACCTCAGAGCTTCTATTACTATTATGCCATAAGCCATTCAGACAATGGCGCGGTGGTGTCTGTCCCAAGCGGGAATTTTGGCAACATAACGGCAGCTGCCATGGCCCGGAGGTCAGGCCTCAGCATAGAATGCCTGGTGGCTGCCACCAATATCAACAGGGTGGTGCCTGAGTATCTTGAGACGGGTCATTATACTCCGTCAGTTTCGGTTGCCACCATTGCCAACGCTATGGATGTAGGTAATCCCGGCAATTTCGACAGGTTCAGGAGGGTATTTAATGACGATTATGGAGCAATCTCCACGTCGGTGTCAGGTTACTGGTTTGATGATGACCGGATCAGGGAGCATATAGGTAAGGAGTATCATCGCACAGGATACCTGCTTGATCCACACGGTGCGGTCGCAAGCCTTGGCCTTGATGCTTACCTGGAGCATCATCCCGGGTCAGCAGGTATCTTCGTGGCTACAGCCCATCCTGCGAAATTCAGGGACATCGTGGAACCGCTCACCGGGCAAACCGTGGAGATTCCTGACAACCTAAGAAACTTCCTGGCCGGGAAGAAGCAATCGGTGATGATGAAAGCCGGTCCGAAAAGCCTGGAAGATTACCTTGATGACAGATATCGAAACGGATAATGAAGCGATGGGGAGTTCTGTCGTGAGTAATAAGATCCGCGAGTTCCAGGTTTTTGTCAAGCCGGTTAGCGGAAGGTGCAACCTCAGGTGCAGATACTGCTACTACATCGGTCACGGTCACCAGGAGGGAACATGCGGCGGGCAAAGGATGAGTGATGAAGTACTTGAAGCATATATACAGCAACAAATTCATGCGTCTGGCGGCCGGGAGGTGTTTTTTTCATGGCATGGAGGTGAGCCGGCGCTGGCGGGCATTGACTTCTACAGGCGCGCTGTTGCAATTGAAAAGAGGTATGCTCCGCGGGACTGCATAATACTTAACGGCATACAGACCAATGCAACACTGATAGATGATGCATGGGGAAGGTTTCTGAGAGAGGAGGGTTTTTATGTGGGTGTCAGCCTTGACGGTCCCGGGCGGTTCCATAACAACAACAGGCTGAGGGCTGACGGCAGCGGTACATTTGCCGAAGTAATGAGGGGACTGGAAATCCTCCGGATACATGATGTGCCGCACGAGGTGCTATGTGTTGTTAATAGCTGCAGCGTGAACGCTCCGCTTGAAGTATACAGGTTTTTCAGGGACCTGGGGGTCGAGTTTATTACTTTTCTTCCTCTGGTGGAACGAAAGAACCTGAGCTCGCCGGAGGTGACTGAAAGAAGTGTCAGTGCAGCTGGCTTCGGTAGATTTCTTTCTGAGGTCTTCGATGAATGGATATCAAATGATATAGGGAAGATAAAGGTCCAGGTCTTTGAGGAAGCACTGCGCACCGCTTTCGGACAGGATCACACGCTATGCATATTCAAGCCGGTCTGCGGGGCGGTTCCGGTGGTGGAGATGAATGGCGATTTCTACTCCTGTGATCACTTTGTTGATGAGGATCACCGTTCAGGCAATATCATGAACCGGACACTGGAAAGTCTTCTTGATGATCCCCTTCAGAGAGCTTTCGGTCAAGCCAAGAAAGCGGCACTGCCTCGCTATTGTCTTGACTGTGAGGTCCTTGATATGTGTAATGGAGAATGCCCTCGCAACAGGTTTATCAAAACCCCTGATGGAGACCCGGGGCTGAATTACCTGTGTGAGGGATACAAAAACTTCTTTAACCACTGCCGGCCGTTCATTAATGAGGTAGCCAGGCTCTGGAAGGTAAGAAGTTAGCTCCGCAGTGTTTCTTTGAAGAAGTCCGTTGTCCGTTTCCAGGCCAGGTCAGCGGCCTCCTTGTTGTAACGTTCCCCGGTATCATTGTTAAAGGCATGCTGTGTTCCCTCATAGATAAAGATCTGGTAATCAATGCCTGCCTTTTTCAGCGCTTCTTCAAATGCAGGTATGCCAGCATTGATGCGTTCGTCATCGCCTGCGTAGTGGGCCATCACCTTTGCCTTTATCTTCGGGACATCCTCCGGTGCAGGAGTTGATCCGTAGTAGGGGACCGCTGCATCAAGGCCAGGTGAGTTCACTGCCACCTGGTTGGTCATGGCTCCGCCCCAGCAGAAGCCTGTGCAACCCACCTTGCCTGAAGTGCGGGGGTGGGTCTCCAGGTATTTCACGGCTGCCACAAAGTTTTTTATTGTTTCTTCGCGGTCAAGCTGGCCTATCATCTCGCGGCCCTTGTCCTGGTCCTCAGGTGTTCCGCCCAGAGGGGAGAGGGCGTCGGGAGCAAGCGCCACAAATCCTTCCATGGCCATCCTGTTGTTGACGTCACAGATATGGGGCACGAGACCCCTGTTCTCATGGATGACGATCACACCGGGGTATTTGTCCTTTCCTTCCGGGATTGATATCCAGGCGCGCATGTCGCCGGAGGCGCCCGGATAGGTTATGAATCCACCCACAACTTTCAGGGCGCTTTTGCCGGCCGCCCTGGCCGTGGCTCCGTTGCAGCCGGGCAGGATCACCACTGCTGCAGCGGTTCCTCCGGTCAACAGCGCCAGCTTCCTCATGAATTCCCGCCGGTTTACGCTGCCGTTGCGGTACTCATCATACAGTTCGTCTGTTTTCCTCTTCATTGGTCTGGTACTTTATTTGGGATTGAATCTGTAAGTTCCCTAGGACTTGCGAGTCTCCTCCTTTATTCTCTGGATATGTCCACGTCCGAGGCCCTTCACCTCGCAACCCAGCTGGAAGTATCGGCGGATTTTGTCATCAGACAGTATGCCGAAACAGTCTATTATTGCTGCCGGCTGACCGATTGTCTTTACAACCTTGTCAGGATCAAGGCTTAGGTATGCTGAATGAGGCACTGCCAGGATGACTGCTTCGGCCCCTTTGAGGGCTTTGTTAAGATTCTGCTCAATGCGTATCTCCTTCAGTTTCTCCTGGTTCCGGAAGAACTGTGCCTTGCTCTGGCCTTCAGCAGGGTAGGTGTCCTGCTGCTCGAACTCCCACCAGTGTTCAACATACGGATCATGCACGCGTATCTCGGCGCCCATCTCCGCCAGTTTACGGATGACTATCTCCGATCCGCTGTAGCGGGTGTCTCCCACATCCTCGCGGTATGCGGCTCCGAGCACCAGCACGTCGGCAGCTGCAATTGGCTTGCCCATGTTGCGGAGTGCATCGCGCGTCAGTTGTCCCACATGGAGTCCGCGAGTGTCGTTTATGTCAATGGCCATCGGGGTGATCCTGAAGATGTCATCCTCAAAGCCGAGTATGTGCTTGTAAGCCCACACACCCAGTCCGCCGTCCTTAGGCAGGCAGTATCCGCCTATCCCCGGTCCCGGGAAGATCATATTGCTATGTGTGGGTCTCATTTTTATAGCCTTGATCACCTTGACAAGGTCTACACCGTTTCGCTCTGCGAAGAGGCTCCATTCGTCCAGGAATGCAAGTATGGTGGCGCGATAACTGTTTTCAACTATTTTGGCTGTCTCAGATTCGATGGGCCTGTCCATAACAGTCAGCGGGAATTTTTCTGTGTTGAGTACCTCTGTAAGGAATTTCACGACACGCTTTTTTGCCTCCTCGTTGATGCCGCTGCATACCCGCCAGAAATCGCGGATGCTGGCTACATAATTACGGCCCGGCATGACCCTTTCATAGCTGTGTGCCAGGAGCGGATCTGTTTTGATTCCTCGTTTGCTGAAGGCTTTCTTCATTATGGGATATGCCACCTGTTCGGTGGTGCCCGGTGCAACTGTTGTCTCTATCAGCACCAGCGCTTCGGCGGGGATATGTTCGGCGATTACCGCCAGGGATGCCTCGAGTGCTGCCATGTCTGTCTCTCCTGCACGAACGTTGCCGAGTTCCTCTTTAATATAGTCGCACTGTACGTCAACTACCACAACGTCAGCCAGCTTCAGCACATCATAGGTGTATGTGGCCATGAGGGTCTTTTTCTCCATGACGCATCGTGCGATCATAGGATCGACCTCAGGGTCCTCGGCTTTCACGGGTGAGACACCACGGTTGAGCATGGGTATTTTCCAGAAGCTGCGTACACTTGGCCTCTGCATTCCTATAACGAACTTGGATGGTTTCCCTTTTTTGTCAACTGTATCAGCAACTATGGCTGCCATAACAGCCCCTACGAATCCTACGCCCATGACCA